>Ga0302271_10001036_pt1 | contig 27246 bp, 21 predicted proteins | sample III_Bog_N1_1_FD_198767 | JGI IMG/M metagenome (GOLD analysis project Ga0302271, IMG submission 198767) | Peat permafrost microbial communities from Stordalen Mire near Abisko, Sweden - III_Bog_N1_1 | ecosystem: Environmental > Terrestrial > Soil > Wetlands > Peat | place: Sweden: Abisko... | reverse complement strand
AAAGAAAAATTGTTAGGTGAATACACATACTAAATGACCGAGGAGTAATTAACTAAGATCAGATCGATCATGGCAAAACTCCGATTTGAGTCCTCTCGAGAAGAACTAAGTAATAGTTTTGTCCTTAAACTCTTTAGGGACATCCATGACACTTTCTCAGCTGTCTACTCAAGAGGATTAACGAACCCACAGACTCAAGCTGCTTTCCGACAAATGCTGGAGTAAACAGTTAATTTCCTACTCGCACTTCTCTACAAAGCAGACACACAGAAGAAAGATCTCTTTGATCCAGCTACTCTGACTAGACTTAAGGAGAAATTAGATAAAATGCTGAAACTCAAGAAAAAATTCTGCACACGATTACCCGTTTAAATATCAATATTTCTCATAAATCTTATGAAGAAGATTATCTCGCTCAAACGAAAAGCGATTCACATGTAATCTGCGAATTAAAACGCCCATGATAACAAATCAGCTAATGATTAGTATCTGCGACTCGATGGGGATAAATGGAAGGACAATTACGTAAAATTCTGCTTTGTCGAATTAAGTGAAATCGATCAAGAGAAGTTGAATTAGCTGACACAATCGCTGCAGATCTACTATGATTTCAACCGAAAATAAAAATTCGTTGTGGACATTCTCCGATCGACTGTGTCAGTGCTGAATAGGCACTCGAAGCTGCAGAACAAAACGATGGAATTCTCAGAATTCTTCAGTAGTCTGATCGCAGATAGTGAGCATATTTCATTCGGAGCTTCATTCTTTGGACGCTAATAGCTTTTCGATGAGCTGATTAAAACAGTAGCACATTTCTAAGATCCCTAAACAGCACTCAATCCAAGTCCCAAGAAAATCGAATTAGCTGAACAACTCATTAAGATAGTCTCCTCCAGTGAATTCAAGACTATCTGTGATAGAATATTTTTCTTTAGCAACTTGACTTCCGAGCCGACAAGGAAGAGAATGTCCGTTTAGCTGAGAGAGAACATGGCTATGAGGTTTATCGACATGCGTATTTTAATTTAAGCTATTAAACTCAGCAAGGCGTTGAAAGCGCTCAAGGTTAGTAGATTCAGTGCAGATGAGTGGAAGAACATTGATAGGTTAGATGCGATTCTATTTGAGAGATTTCTGCTCGAATCCAGCATTGAAGTTGATTGCTTGTTGTATCATGACGAAGACATGCTCAGACTAATTGAAACAATCTATTCAGGTTTAAATAAATCGTTCTTCACTGCCTTAAACGAACAAATTAAGTCCCACAAGCTGCATATTGAGCAGTTCTTAGTAGATAACATTCATCTAGAACAACAACCCGATCCCAAACATCGACATGAAAATCTCTTCGAATAAATACTGCGAAGAAAAGTAAATTATAGTCTTGTCTTGCGAGATCATTTTTCTGCACTCAGCAATAGGTTTATCGAAGCATTCATCAACAGAATCGCATCCAAGAGTAAATCAAATCCTTCTGAATTTAGAGGGGTGAAATTAAATATTTTTTTGGGGGGGACGATTTTAAACTCTTTTATCCTTACAATTACTGATTGCTTCTCTTTTTTATCATTTAGACGACGAATCTCAACATGAAAAAGGTTCTGAAATCCATGTGAATCAGCGACTTAAATTCATCTCTTCCAACGATCTATCCAAAACAGACATCAACATCAATGGTTTTGTTGAAGACCCACTGTTGTTTTTAGAAAAATACTTCCTAGCGCTTTCTAATATCAACGTCAATGTCGTAGCTCTCGGTGGAGGTGCTGGAATCGGTAAAACGCATCTATGCAGACTATTCATGAGACAATTACTGAAACGCATCCAAGAAACAGGCAGTCGTAAATTCGCTATCCCTATCATGGTTGATATGATTGAAGTGGAGAACTAAGAAAAGCACTCAGATCTAGAACGATTCTTGAAGAGTTCGCTTGAACGCTATCCCTTCAGAAATGCAGAGGAAATCGCTTATTTGAAGAATTCTACGATTCCAAAAGTGATTATCCTTGACGGACTCAGTGAATGGGCTTGGGGCAGTCCTAATCGATCGATCAGAGAGTGGATCCGCTTGAGAGAATGGTAAAACACTAAACTCGTAATAACTTCTAGAAGACCCTATGTTCGAGCTGAAGAATACCCATATTTCTATGGATAAAAATGCAAACAACCTGCTGATCTACAAGTCGGAGATGATGACCAAAGAGAAGGATGCTTTGAAGCACTGTAGATCCTATCATTCAGCTAAGAAGGTGTCGAAGATTACGTGAGTTAAAAAGAAAAACAAATCGCCCAAGATCTCGGTGTTGCCTTACCTGGATAGAGTATGGAAGAATCCGTTTCAATGTCTGAACTTGGCAGTCTATCTGGTATTGAAGCTCGTAGTAAGAAAGCTAGTTACACCTTAGCGAATTAATTTGAAATCGGTGTGCTTATGGGCATGTTCAGAAGCTCCATCCGTGCAAATTCCCATTTAATCGACATGCTAGAAAAACCATTTAATATCTTTTGTTTTATGGAACTGCTCTCAAAAGTTGAAGGCATGAAGGAAATCTACTGGGGGAAGGATAAACTAGCACATAAGTATCATGCAGAAAGAGCCAAAACCTCAGCTTGGTTATCGAATCTCGAGGAAATGCAAGAGAAATTATTTGTTGAAGAAATCTAGAATATGATCACCGACGCAATCATCGAGGAATCCCTTAGAGAACTCGTCATGCATGCACTGTGCTAGTTCTTTTAATCCTTAGCGATGAAGTTCTTCACTCAACGGAAATACAAAGCAACGCTCGGTGAACTTGAAGATCTCATTGAACGACAGAAGTTAGAGATCCTCAACAGTGGCGGACTCGTTTAAGAAGTGTCAAGTTTTGAGAAAGTCGCTTCGTTAATTCTCAGAGACATCCAGCAGACATCCTTTTTAGCTTCTAGTGATGTATCGTTCTTCACGTTCATCAAGCCAACGAATAAAAACCCACAAGAACTTGAAGTCACTATCGGCTCAGGTGGAGCTGTTCCTGCTGCTTCATAACTGTACAGTTTTAGAAATCCTTCCTGGCTGGAGTTCATGATTGCCAGGGCAATGAAACATGATTTCGATATTCATGGGAATAAAATCCATTCTTTGCCGTTGTCGACTTTGCAGAAGTTTGCGATAAATCGAAGGTATCTTCTAGAAGAACGAAGATCAGGGGAACATCTGCCGTTTTCTGTCTCGCAATGGACACATCATGCTTCAGTGGAAATGAACATTCTCTAAAAATTAGCGGTGATCATTCGAAAAGATCTTTTAGATGATGATTTCTAGTCCAAGATGAACGCTAAGGATATTGCAAGCTAGCACAGGTTCATTTAACTGATATAGAGGACTAGGAGAAGAGCTAGAAAATACTATTAATCTTAGTCATAGCAGCTCTAAACCGAAGAATGGGTGCTAAAACAGTTAAAACACCCATTAGACGCAGCTTCTTCCAATATGCTGAGTGCTATTTGCTTCAACAAGCTGACTCTTTCGAATGTAAAACTCAGAGACTGCAGTTTCAGTAGATCTTACTTGTACGGATACCGTGGTGAAATCGACGTGGCATGTTCTGATCTCAGTGAATCGAATCTGCGAGCTAGTAGCATAGTTATCTCCCGAAGCAAGTTCATGCACTGCTTGCTGGATGAAGAAAAGAAGAACCACGAGAGATGGAACAGCTAGCATGCTTATTCTTACGCTTCAGTGATTTTCAAAGACAACAAAACATTGATTTGTGGTACGAACTTCGGTGGCATTTCGACATTTTAACTCCGCGAAACAATGAAAAAACGAGCTACCTAGCATCGTAAAGATAACCAAGACGATGACTAAGAGACGATTTTGCAGAAAACAGAAGATGCGTTTACTTTCTGGGAGATGAAATCCCATTAAAGGCATTTCCAAGAAGAAATCCGTGCTGTGGCGTCGAATTAAGGAGACATATATTATTCGTTTTTGAATGTGGTCGCCCATGTAACAGAGCAGGGATAAGAGAAGGAAGTTGTCATGGGACATTAGAATAAAGTCAATGCTATCGATATTTGTTTGAAATACAATTATTTAGCTACTGCATCGAGTGATCATACTTGTAGAATCTGGAATATCAAACAAGGAGGGTAAGAAACTGGGAAAAAGAAACCTATAAGTGAAAATGATTCCCAAGTTGACGAAGACGTGGAGGAGTCATTTGCTGAGATGGAACTGCTACATACGTTGAATAAGCACGCAGCTGAGATCACATGTGCAGCGTTTTCACCAAGTGGAGCGTATCTAGCAACTGGGTCATATGATGAAACGATTATTATCTGGGATGTGACTGCTTAGTTTGTAGATTTAAAGGTGCTAACTGTTAACTAAGATTGGATAACAACGTTGTGTTTCTCAGGCGATTCAAGTATTCTTTCTGCAGGATCGTCATCGAGTTAAGTCAAACTATGGGATGTGACTAACAGTTTTTCGATGATTCAGAATATTGATAGGCAGATTCAGAGAATGGCTAATTCTACAGCAGTACCTGCAAACGAAGGGGATTCGGATTGTGTGGGTGGTATTGCTTGCTTGAAATTCCAGCCAAATGGAACAGCTTTAACATTCGCGACCTTCGAGGAACCTGGAATTCAAGTATGGGATTAAGTAAAGAAGAGTAAACAAAAGGAGTATGTCCCCGTAAAAATCTATTTCTTAGATAATTCAACGATCTAAAGTGATTTCTAAACTGAAAAAATGCCTTATTTCCTCGTTAACTCCCTCGCGTTTTCCCCTGACGGTAAGCTCCTTGCAGCAGTATCGCAAAATCAAACTTTGTGCTCAATCTGGAACGTTCCAAGTGCTGCAGAAGTATCATTACAAACAGTGTTATCTCCTAATAAAGTTGCTGTCCTCGCTGTGTCGACAGATCAACTTTTAATGGCTACGAGTGGAGGAATAGCTGCACCCCATAATGACTCTGCTAGGATAACTATCTGGGGTATGATGAAGAAAGGAGAGCAAGCAATGATAATATAGACGTTAGATTAATAGCTCCACAAAGCCCCCGTGACGAGCTTGACTTTTTCAACTGGAGATGAATTAATTATTTCCGGTGCTTAAGATGGTCATATTCTCGTATGGAAAGGTGAAAAACTGTATTAAAATATCCAGCAATCAGCAGGAAATATTAACCCAGCAGATCAATAAGCTAATCCGCTTAATCCTTTTCATTATTATCCTCTTAAACGATTCTTAGCTCACAAAGGCTCGATTGACTAAGTTGCATTATCAGTGAATACTCAATTTTTAGTTACCAGTTCATCTCAAGAAAAAGCCTGCAAAGTCTGGAATGTAGGTGCTACTTCAGGGTACACTTTTGAGTTCTCCCACAGAATTCAATGGGAAGAAGAATTAAGTTTAAGTAAACTTGAATTCTCCTCAAATGGATTGTATTTAGCTACTCTTCCCTTGCCCACAATCAACACAAGCCTAATCAGCACAACGTATGCGAGCCTCTCTGCCTAAACTTCTGATGTTTTAGCCACCAAAAAATCCATAAAAAGATCATCTTGCTGCTTCATTTGGGATGCCAAAGACAGGTTCTCTTACATTGGAATAGTCGGCACAGTCAAAGGATAAGAAGGCAGATCATTTTCAACTTAGATCTTATCCATGGGTTTCTCGAAGAACAGCTAATTATTCGTAACAGGCTAATCCAATGGTCTGTGTGCAATTTGGGACTCGCAATCATCTCATTTTTCATTTATTCAAACCCTTGATGCTCATTTCAGTGCGATTTCCCATCTGACATTCTCAGGAGATTCGTAAATGCTAGCTACAACGGCTATTGACTAGACTTGTAAATTATGGCACGTGCCAAATCGATACAATGAAATCTCATCGTTTTACATACCTCTTGATGTATCGGAGATTCATTTTGTTAGGAAAGGTCATTCTTTAGCTGTAGCATCGACTTCAGATGAATTCTGCTTGAAATTCTATGATGTTTTCTCACCTTCTTATCAAGTAGACGAGCTGAGAGCACATTCGTAGTATGTAACTTAAGTAGTATTTTCCCTCGATGGGAGATTCCTCTTGACAGCATCCAGAGATAGTACCTGTAGAATATGGGATCTGAAGAATAATTTTTCGTAATATTTTACGATTAATTTGAATTTCTAAAAAGCAAATAATAACAACCCTAGTAGCAAACATCAATAGAACAGTGATCTCCCAAGAGTCAAGCATACTCCTAAGTTCACTATTACAGAAGAAAATGGAGACATCAATACTGATTCCGAAACAGAAGATACCTTAGATGGTACAAACGGCAAAAAGAAAAATGGCAAAAATACCAATAATCTTGCTGATAAATTCGACAGAAATCAAGCTAAAAAACGGCATTCATTTAGTGCTCCACCGAACATCAAGCCATCTTAGAAATACCAGCAGTAAGTTAAAGAAAAGTTCAAGGACGAAAACATCGACTAAGAAGATTTCGTGGATATTGGTGGCATCATAACCGCTGTGATTTCAACACAAGGCACATTTGTGTTCCTAGTCTCCGGCGAAGACAGCAAGCACATAGCGCTCTATGACCTCAAAAGAGGAACAGATGATGTCAGAGAATCAATCCTGCCTTTTACACTCCCTGATACTATTTCTTGTCTAGCGCTCTCCCCTAAAGACGATTATCTCGCTGTCGGTTGCGCAAATGGTGACACATAAATCTTCAAAAGAACTAGTCTAAGTCCATATGACTGCGAGTTAGAACTCTGCAAGGATCTCCGAGGGAAACATGCTAAAAATGTATCTTGTGCAGCGTTTTCGAGGGATTTAAAATACTTCGCAACGGGGTCATGGGATATCACTTGCAGAGTATATGAAGTTGCCAAAGGAGATTTCTAAATGCTGCATAATTTAGAAGGACAATATGGGTATATTCTTTCGTTAGATTTCTCACTTTCTGGAGATCAACTAGCGATAAGCTCTCGAGATTGCAGTTGCTACATCTGGGATCTTTCCAATCGACTTACCATCGAAGAAATCATAGATCATCGATAAGCAACTACGTCTATTTCTTATTCGAAATACAACCTCGCTACAGCTTCAAAAGACGGTTCGTTTATCCTCTACGATCCACGAGATGAATACAAAATGGTAAGAAAAATCGAACGCCTACCTGATTCGGTTACAAACATTAGTCTCTCTCCAGATGGGAAATATTTAGTCGTTGGATTATCTAATTCAGTCATTCAAGTTTGGGATTTGTTTAACTAATATGATCTCACAGTGGAATTGACAAATGATGTGAATTACATGCAAATTGTCGATATGGAAAAAGCATTAGAATAAGCTAATGATTAGACAGTTGTTTCTATGTCGGAGAGTCTATGCAATTTTATCACAGATGAAGAGAAAAAGGAAGGATAACAAGAAGGCGGTGATGCAGAGACAATGTCTTAGAAGGAGCAAATGATGAAGTAGATACCAGCTATGAAGAAGGAAATTGTTGATCTTGTGTTTAAAGCGAAGTATCCAACACACAGTGAGACAACAAATCTGAATTATGAAATCGAAACGACAGATGAAAATCACATTTTCATTACACTTCCGAAATATCCAATTTGTTTGCTGACATTGTGAGAAGGGAGAAGAAGAAGAAGAAGAAGTGTAGTATCTCATCATAAATATCAGCTTTTAACTCATTGAACTTAACATATTTGAAATATTAATAATAATGCTTGTTGTGATTGATAGCGATAATAACAATAAACACCATTTTTAGAGAGAATTACATAAAAGTTAAAACAACATTTGTATGCTTTTTTCTTATTTTTTTTTCAAAGTAAAAATTCAAACAAATTCTTCTTTTTTTTTTTTTTTTGTTCAGTTATTATTTGCTGTTCCCTCTGCTGTAGTTGTCCTTCGCTTGAAGCTATGAATATCATTTTGCAGGTTATCCTTGAGATTATTGAGTCTTGATTCTAGTTGACTCTTGATGATCTTCCGCTCCGATTTACTCTTCTCCAGTCTTTTCAACCAAAACCCCCAAAAATATTATTAATCCCAACTTTTAAACTCCTTCATTTTTTACTCATTAAGAATATTATCAGTGGGATTCATGAGCGAAAGATCATTAGGGCTAGATTTCTAAGTTCTCGACGATGCTGGGCGAGTAGGTAATTGGTAAGTTTGATTGTGAACTGTTGAAGATAATAGAATTTAATTAGAATCACCAGCTATTTTCTGATTGTGAAAATATGGTGCATATGGTGTGTTACTGGTTGTCGGATGTCCTTTTGGAGTTGTTATGGTACTCGTAGGCTAGCTGTATTTTCCAAATCCCTGGTAAGTATTATTGGCTTAATTCAAAGATATTCCTAATTTTTGGACAGATTTTAACACAAAAAAAAGGGTATATAAATAATAAAAATCAATTATTAATTCAAAATAAATCCTAATTTCTTTTGCTGTTTACTTTGTTATTTGGAATACCCATCGAATGATTTCTCTGTGAATCCAAATTTCCCAGATTTTTTATCAGTAAAAAACGAAGCTGTAGAAGCATTATTCTAAGAATATTTGAAATTCGGCTAAGTTGCAAGATAAACTGAAAGCGATGAAGCCACAGGTGATCTAAAGTTCTATTAACTATCTCTCTACTGCTATTGTTGTTATTCTTCCCCATTCTCCCCTTCTTGCAAAGTATGTTCAATCTACTATGTAAGACATTTAATTTTATCTTTCATTTGTGTTCTCTACCTATTAAATTACTACTAAAGAACCTTAAAATCTTTCGAACTCGCTCTTGGTAGAACAATCGAATTCTATTAAAACTCCTACGAATTCTTAGGAGATCTAGCCGATCCGTTCGAATAGCTATAACTTTAATTTTTCTTAATCGTATGATCTATTATGTCCTTAGGTGATTACGATCTTGATCGAGTCTACTAATAATTGTAGTAATCATTATATTTAAGTGAAGAAGAGCTCTTCGGTAGGAATTTCGAATTGTTGTTCTTCGTATCAACACCATTATTTCCTAAATTAACCTACCCAGGTGAATTAAGATTCTAAATGAAATTACGCGTGCTGCTTTGCTATTACTCAGCTAATAAACTCACTTAATATCGCAATGAAGTTATTTCTTGCTGCTATTGCTGTGTTTATCCAGCTTAAGTTTGTTCTTAGTTCTAATATTTTTCAATCTTTTTTGACAATTAATTAATGATTTCCTCGTATTCTGCAACTTTGGAGTCATAAGTTGTCTAAAGTGTTGTGATGACTTAAACACATTCTTGAATATGATCTCTTTATTTAACATCAGTTTCTTGCAGCCCAATAGATCTTGAATCGATAGCTACAAGTTCCTTTTCTTATTCTTCAATTTTCGCTTTGAATTCAGATGCTATTGTTATCGACTATTTCAGCTTTTCTTCTAATCCTAATTTCTCACTAACTAACTACCTTGTATTCTCCTAAACTGCTTTTTCATACTCCTAGAACTCCATGGATTTCTCCTAAAGCGCTTATCGGAGCTGTGATACTTCCTTAACTAACTATTTATTGTTTTCTCGAATATTCTTTTATGTTTATTCTTCGACTTCACCAATCGCTAAGTATTCGTTGTTTATATCACTAATGTGATCATTTTGAGCTTCTAATTTATCTTGTAATTCTCTGATAATCTCATTCTACTCTTCCTCAACTTTCTAGCTAATAGTGATTTACCGCCGCAGAGAATTCTAGTATGAAAATCAAAAGAAATCAATATCAATTTCAAAATATAAAACAATTAATTTCTTTATTTTACAATTTCCCCTGTCAATTCGACTACTTTCTCCTGCATAAACACATTCTATTCCATAATCTCTCTTGATTTCAAAGCTATCTCTCCTCTTTCCTCGTCTATATTATCTAAATACTCTTTGTTCTCCCTGCAATCTGCAGAGAGCAGTTACTAATGTTGCCTTAAATTATTTATCGTCTTTTGAAATCCTATTTTAAGCTCCTTTTGCAATTAAAAGAATGATAATCTTTTCTAATTCAATCTTTTCCTTAAAATCACATTCTCCACAACATCTCTATTTCTTATTTTTCTCTAAACAAACCTCCTCCAGCCATGAAATACATCTTAAATCCCTTATGCTTCTTTCCTATCCAGCATTATCAATATTTACCTTTAAGTGTTCTTTTTACCTATTCTTTTATCACTAAAAGCCTTCCATGACCTAAAAAACACTAATTTCATCGATTTATCTTGATTTTATTTCTCAAGAACTTCCCTTTCATGACACAAGAACGCTCTAAACCAAAAACTAACTACTTAACGCTTCACAATATGCTCTTTCTTCGTTTTGATTGCACGACTTAGTAACGATTACCTGTGTTTCTTCTCTATTAATGATTTAATCGCTTATAAATGACGTTTTACCATCTATTTATCCCTGAAAACCTTCGCTTATTCATCAAGTTTCTTCAAATACCTATTACAAATTTCCATAAAACTAAAATTACTAATCTAAATAACAAAATCCCCCATACCTTGATAGCCTAAACGTCTTCTTCCAAGTTTACAATAATCTCTTCGTGATAAACAACTCAGCAAGAGCATTTCTCTATTCCTTTTCTCTAGCTGCAACAACAAATGGACCAACTAAGTAATTAAACACTGCTCTAAGTTTTTTCTTTTTCTAATGTGCAATGTATTTATTAACTTTAATCGTGTTATTCACTGATTCTTGTCTGTTTTTCTTTAACCCACTCAATGCAACTTTCATTGAATTAATGTTATGGAATTTCGTTGCAGATTGTTCCTTTATTTTCTGCGGTCTAGCATAATTAATTATATATTACTTCCATGCTCTCATGAATCTTCTTTTTCTCTTGGTATTCTCAAACACCATAGCTCGATGTTAACTCACTGCTAACTCCTTATCAGATAACTTATAATCCCTGACATTCTTTTTTAAAGATTTCCAGACTTTCAATTTAGCTTGCTTGCTTCTATTCTAATCTATTTTATTCAATCTTAAACTATTTCTCTCTTTAATCATAAGATACTCCTTCCAAGCTGTCATAGCCTTTGATCGTCTAATGCTATCATAGTTTGCTTTGAATTTCGCTAACTTCATTGAGAATTTTATATTTTTTTTCCATTTCTAAAAATGATTTACAATACAACTTAAGACTTATTCTTAAACTTGCACTCGACTGAATCTCTTTATTATGCAATATCGCCTTAATTTGCAGAAACAATTCCTTAGTAGATTGGTGTTCCTAGCAGCTTTTTTATCAAATCTAAATCGATTTATTTTAGATTCCATATTCGTTGCAATTTGCAATAAACTCATGCCATAACGAAGAAGTCGTTTCTACTAGAATCTTTCTACTTATTCATTCAAATGCTTTTCCCTCTTGAAATTCATTATCTACGCTTCAGCTTACTTATTTATTGACTAATATAAATCAATAATCTTCTATGCTTCTCCTATTTACCCATTATTTATCATCACCTTGCTAAGTTCACTTCTTAACTCCCGAACTTCTTCTTCAAGTAATTTACTCTTCTCTCTGTTTCTCTCAACTTCTTCAAGCAATTCTTATTATTAGTTTATCCCTCTTTGAATACTTTAATCACTAGTACTTTTAACCTCCACAAGCTTGTCTTTAATGGAATTATTCATAAACTTTAATTAATCAATTTATGCTTCCTTTTTTTCCATTTTTTTATTCAAATCTCCGACAATCGACTCGAGTTCTTTGTTACGTCTTCGATAAGGTGTTGTAGATTATTATCGTTCTCTTAGTTCTTAAGAAGTATCTCTTGCGTTTTTCATAAGTTTATTACAACATTTGTCTTGATGTTGATGATTCTTAGTTTTGTCTGTTAGATTAAACTATGTTGGCTAAGGGATGCTACGATTAGGTGATGTCTCAGCTGAATTATTGTCATTATTGTCTCCATCCTAAACCTTGCTAACTGGGGTTAATTACTAGAAGAAATCTGGCTAAGAACTGCTCATTTGGGTTCCATGATTTTAACTCTTTGACAAAAACAAATCATCCTATTCTTCCTGCATTTTCCCTAATCGACTCCTAGTTTAAGGAGAAGCTAAATTGCTACTTCCAATAGAAGAATACTCAGGGGGGTTGAGGCTCTCTTTCTGATTATTAGTTCCTTGTATTTTCGAAAACAAATCTTTTTCATCTTCAGGTATTGAGAATTATTGCTGTTTTTTCCCAGCTGATTTCAAACTCGTTGCTGATTTACTTAATACAAGAATACCTTAGGGATTGCTGGGCTTACTAATCTTGAGTTTGTCCTTATTTTGAATACTGTAACTAAGATTGTTGTTCTTGGTTTCAGGAGATCTAGGCATCTTTGTCGATACTTATAAATCCTCTTTTGTCAAATCTTCTTTTCTTAATTTCTCCATTCCTCTAGCCTTTTATACCATTTATCCTTTGAATTCTTAATCCCTTTGTAAATTCTATCTCTGCGGTTGAAACTTCGATCTAAATTCCTCAATGAATTGTGAATAAACTTGACTTTTTTTCGTAATCTAAACATCTAACTCTGCAAGTTTTGCGTTCTGTTTCTTTAGCATTTCCTAAAATGCCCGCTCATAGTTCTCTTCCTCTTTACCTGTAGATTGATCTTGAAACTCTAAGAACAGTTCTAATATATCCTTGAGCAGCATATCCTAAAGTTCTTCTTTTTCTCTTTCCGAAAGTGTCAAGAGAAAATCAAATGATCTCTTGAATAATATCAGTGATTCTTCTCCATCATGCCATTCAATGTGCCTACCAAACCGAGCCACATGACTTACAGCTATTTCCTTGTGAATGTCGAATCTTTAGGAAAACTGCACAAATAGAAAAACAACAACAAACCAATTAAAATCATCTCCATTTCCTCCAAAAATAAATTCAAAAATAATCCATACTGAGTTAAGCTAAATAATGAGCCCATAGTTTCTGAGCATAAGTGCAAGGAGTTGTGTCTATTGCTTAGCTTTGACTTCGCATGCAAGTCGACTTTCTTCTGTAACAGCTTTTCCATCAAGATTCTTCAAATTCGGTAGAGCTGTAAGAAGAAATATTTTGTAGTTCGGGTGTTTCGAGACTGGATTGCCACATAAATTCAAGCACTCAAGGCTACTCAGTTATTAGATCTATCTCAGCACTGACACGTCAGCTAGCTTGAAAAATTCCATAATACAAGTTTGTTTCAATTATCGATTCTGCAAAGAATAACTGTGTAGTTGTTGTTACATCATTATTCGTGAGTGTGAGTGTCTTGAGTCGTTTGAATTAGGAAATCCCCTGTAAATTCGTGAGATTATTATTGCTGAGATATAATGTTTCAATGTTCGCATATCGAAACGGTAGCTTATCGATTTCATTTATGAACTTCTACACAACAGAAATCTTGATTTCATCGAAAAATTATGGATATCTCTCCAATATTGCTGATAACTGCATTGATATTTCAAAAACCAAAAATCAAACAAAGAATAAAAACACATTATTATTCCATTCATTTTAGTTGTTATCTCACTGGAACTTAATTGATGTACGATGAATGAGAAGGAGTACTTTTCTTAAAACCCTTTGAGGATGTCTGCTATGCTTGCTGTTTTCAAACAAAAAAGAGCATTTCAAAATCTTACCTCAAAAAAGAAGAATGATCCTTTCAATCTAAATTCAATGCAAGTAGAAATACCTTTTTAAGCTGATTGGCTTATGCATATGAATTCATAGATACTTTCAGCAGAGCGTTTATTAGCTTTTAGCTGTCTTGTTTCTGAGTCTTATTTCTTTCAGCTTGATGATCTTTTGAGATTCGCTGTTTTTTTTAATTGAATCACTAAATAAAGATATATCTACTGTCAACTGAGTAAATATCCAATCAGCAATCTACGAATCATTAGTAATCTCATTTCCACACTGACTTGATTAATTAATTATCCTCACAAAGATATATTATTCGATCCTTTATCGAACCTGACAATAAATTTTAAATATAATACCTTATTAATACATTTTAATTATTTTCATTTCTCCATAATAAATATCATATCACAGATAAATACAATTCAATTATGAATTCTTTGACTAATCCAGGTAGCTTTTTTGTTTCATTAATACTATCTATCAACATGTACACTAGTTGTTCCTGTTCTAGCAGAAGCAACACCAACATACGAATAATCTCTAACTTCTCCACTTTCCTCCCATGGACTTTATTACTTATTGACAATCTACCTCTCCTATTTCACACACGGATAAGCTTATTACGACCTAGGACGTCTATTTGTCTCATAATAAGGAGCACTCAATAACGAATCAAAAAATTATTCCCCTTCTTAAGTCGCATATCTCTCATAGAATTTCAGATTCTACGAAGAATATGGACCAACTGCTGTTGGTACTAATATCTATCCATGCCTTTACCCCTCATTCTTCGAAGTTTATCCAGCTGATTTCAATTGGCAAGGAGCACTTGCTCGAGATAATAGAAATTCAGGCACTGAAATATTACTAAAAATATTAGGATTTTTAGAATAATTACTAGTGTTTCTAAGATCTTCTTATGATTACATTTATTACCCTCCTCCCCTTTCCTCATTCCTGCTACTGTTGATGAGTTATGAGATTACCACAGGGTTTGAATGGTAATATGAATCAAATCCACTGAATGCTCTAGTTTTCTTCTCAAAACTTAAACAACTAGTTTTATCACTATATCCATCTCTCTCACTGCTAAGCTGTGCACTAGCTTAATCGATATTGTTATAATTATTCTTAGAATTGGATCTAAATATTTTCCTTGTCAAATTTGAAGAAGATTACCTCGTATTCAATCTCGTTTCTTATCTAACCGATGTATTGTCGCTTGTATCAGGTAGAGTTTTACGTTACAGCAAAGCATCCTCTTATTCTTATGTATTTGTGGTATGTCTTGTAACAAGCGATCTCTTACGTAGACTCGATAAGCTATTCGGTTGTTCATCAGGGAGAGTACGACATAGCAGGTTATTATTATTATAATTTTATTAATTTTATTTTATCATAAATTATTTTGATTTCTCCCGATTATTAAGATTGTCTTCATGTACAAGTGACTTATGTAATTCAATGGTCTGTAAGAACACCTAGTGATTTCTAATCGCAGAAACAGCATTCGGTAGCATATAGTGTGGCTAATATTATTAATGATTAATAGTTTTATAATTTCGTTCTTGCATGATTGCTTCTTCGTTAATATGCTTCTTGAGATTTACTTTTTGTTCTTTCAGAGTAGCTAGAATTTCCTCTGAAAACCCTGCTTCATTGCCATCGATTCGATCGATTTTACTTAGCACGAGCTACCTTTCCGAGAAGCTTCTTAATGTCGCAGACTTCACAGGCGAGAAATGTTCTGTGAAGAGTCGCTAGTTGATACGAGAAATTGCAGTCGATACAAAGAATTTTTTCTTTTTTTGATCTTTTTCTTCTTATTCGATTCGTTGTCTTTCCAATTCAGCGCGTTTTTATTAGCCACGAATGAGCTCGCGTGCATCAAGGAGATTTTATTCTTCGTTTTGAGAGAATTATGTGTATGTTTAGGCTTCGTTATTCGATGTTGGAGGCACATGCATACCCCATTCAACTCTGTATTGCTTTAAGCTAGATTAGGGAAGTTGCTATTAGCGCTGTTACTGCTACTGTTATTATGGTTGTTGTTGTTGTTAGTTTTTGATGTTTTGTTGTTCTTGATAGTCTGATATCTTATCCTGCTGTTAATACTGTAAGATTGGTATGGTCTGTGTTTCTTTGAGTTGATTTTTGAAATAAACATTTAAACCTTTATTTTTATCCTATTTCTATGTCAATTCTTATTGTGATTTATGATGATCTGTTGTACCTCCAGCAACAACATCAGATTTATCATATTATTCTTTTCTATTTTTCTTCTAATTCTTAATATATTCCATTAATTAACTCAATGATTACTAACCCTATCCTTAATCTTCTTGTTGACAATTATCCACTTGATTCCCATCTATTCCTTCACTCTAATTCTTTTATCTTCCATTATCCTTCCCTTGCTAATTAGCTTAATCTTCATTGAGTAATCGAATTTCTTCATCTTTCTTCGCCATAACTTCTTCCATGAGAGGCTCTGTGTTTCGCAAGTAATTCAGATTCTTAATAATAACTTTTCTCTTTGCTTCTTTGATCTTGTCATTTTCTTGATGCTGATCTTCACGGATAGACAAATCAGCTGGATCGAAAGTAGGAGAAAATGAACGAACAACCTGCAAACAAAAAAGATAACAAAATTGTCAGGATTATCATGTTTTTAATTAATAAAACTGTGAAATTTGTTATTCCTTTTTACTCTTAATGATGATTTCTTCGCTTATTTCAACTCAACTAAGGTCTCTACTGTGTGCTCACTAAGCTCTAAGACAACCACAACAAACAAACAATAAGCATATTCTCTCTCAAAAATAAATAAACTCCTTTTCACCTTATAAAGTTCCTTTAAATGTCAGAATGGCAATTTTTTTGAGCTCTTCAAAGTAAATAAACGCACCTTATGAATTCCCGTTTAATTTCAATGCTGATTCCCTTAAATACTTGTTAATCGAGGATATATCAGTAAACGCCCATACGATTCTCTCAGCTTTCAGCTAAATATAGAAACTCCTCGCATCGTCTTCTGTGCGGTCTGTAAAACAAGCTGAAAATGACTCCTCAAGCTATCCAAGTGAAAACTTATCGGATTAAATCCTCTTAAAATATCCAGAAGAATTCTCTTGATTTCCTTAATCATTCTCTATCCCTGTTGATGCTTACAACAGTGTCTACTATTACTGTTACATCAACAACTTTTTGTTACTTTCCTCTTTGTTTTTCTTTTTTCTCAGCTTCACATTCTTTCCTTCCCAAGCTTCTTTAATATACTTAATCGTATGATTCGTGCTTTCAAATAATTTAACCGGACATACTGTCTCAGCTATATTCCAGATTATCTGCAGCATCTAGCAGAGTCGCAGGATGCTCTCAGAATGATTCAAAAAGAAATTAGCGAGGAAATTATGATTCGACTGCACAAGTATTTTCGTTTTTTCATTTTCGACGCCAAAATCCTCCATTTTTAAGATATTCAACGTCGAAGTTGAACGACGGGAATGATGGAAAAGATCAGAAGAAGCATGCAGAGGCTATTAATCAACGTTCCCATGCTTGCTAGTCTACACTTATACCTTGTTTTCCTCTATATTATTCTTCTTCTTAATAATTTCCTCTATTTTAATAATCCCTGCATCCATTGCTTCCTGTGATTCCATAATTTCCTCTTCCAGCTACGAATTCTTCTACATTTATTCTACAAACTCATTCTTACTTCTCAGATCTGTTAATTCTTCTTCTAGCCTATTGTAAGCTACTTCGATACTTGTTTTCGACGCCAAAAAGTTACTATGCAAGGTCGCTAGCTCTTGTTATCGAAATAACTGCTTATTGTACATCTTAATCATCTTGTCAATCAATTCTTTCGCACAGTTTGGATGCTCCATTGAGAAACTAAGCAAATTTAAACAAAAAAAGAGATTAAAAGAGAATTTCAAAAAGGAAATTCAAACTATTTATCACAAATATTTCTCTCTCTTCCACACGTGTTAACAGCGTTAATCAGCGCCACTCTACTATCTTCTTGTGTTTGATTCAAACTGCTTCTTCTTCTATTCGGATTATTCTACGGAGTCGACAGATCTTACGATCGCTAGCTAGCTTATTTAATATACATTCTTATTGCAGTATCTGCAGCTGTATGATCATCCTACGACATTAACTCATAAATTGTATTAATTTTCTCTTTATTTTTCTTATTATCTTCATTGAAGAACAGCTACTCAATGATATTCATCACACCAATGTACTGCAGTACATATTTACTTTCACTTCGCTTCTCAACTATTTCAGATTATTTTGCTTTTTCATTCGATATCTCCTCTTCTAAGTATTCTTTTTCCTTTTCTAGCTCTTCCTATCTCATTATTGTTTATGCAATAGAATCCTCCGCATTTCGTTTCATTATCTCACCGCTTATCATTTTGTTTCGTTGTTTCTCATTGGCTGTTTCACTTAGAGCCATGAATTCCTTTAATTCCTTGAGAAAAAAACAGGAAAAACAACAACAACAACGATGACTCAACAGTAAAATAAAAATATAATTGAATAGTTTTTGTTACTGCTCTAGCGTGTGCTAGATCTCTGTGTGCTGCTGTGGTCTTTTCTTGCGATTTATATTGAATCGCTGAGAGATTACTGAATCGTTTCTGCGATGTGTCATTCATATAATTGATGTCATTTAATTCACTTTGCAGCTTTTGTTTAGATTTGAATATTTCCAGAATCGATGCATTCAACTGGTATGTTCTGTCTTCTTCGTTCTTGAGATTCTCCTCAGCTTTGAGTACATCGCTCTTGATCTTCTCAAGAAGGTCTTAAATGCGCTCTTTGCTTTTGATCTACGATATTGACAGAGCTGGTATGCCTTTCGAAGGATAAAATGATTTGCTGAACACTGAGCCATAATTTGTCTAAGATCTCTATGATTTTAAGATATTTTGCTCAATATTTGATGGTTATTGCTGCTATTATGATTCAAATTTCTCATCTCTTGTTAAGGATGTCTCCTGATTAGCTGAATCCATCGATTCTTTCAAGGAATGCTTCTTTAGCATATCGAGTTACTTCTCTTTCTCAGCTCTTAGACTTCCTATTCTATCTAACTCATGCTTGAAGTGGATGTCATTCCGACTGCTGAGCTATTAGTTCGTTTATTTGAGAATCAACTCATGTCTAGCGAATTCTAAGTACAATTGATCTTTTTTCTTTTACACGTGGTCTTCAAATATCTTGCGTTCTCCTTCAGACGACAGAAGAGATCTTGCTCGATGGTTTTCAGAGAAAATCTAAGGAGAAGATTATGGAAATTGCTGTTATTACTGGAGTTGAGACATCACTTTTTGTGAAGAGAGATCTCTGAACTATTGTTGTTTTAATAACCGCAAGAACGAGCACAAAAATAACCTAAAGACGTGAGAGAACTATGATTAAAAATTGAATTTCTTCTTCTTCTTCTTTTGGGGAGAAGTGTTTCCTTATTTTGTATAGCAGATAGAAAATTGATCTGTTTTGGGATGTGAATCGAAATTATACATGTATTAGAAGAGAAGGATAGGAAGAATTGCTTATAATTAAGATCAAACATAAACATAAAAGCAACTCTCAATAGAAAAATAATATGGGCAGTTTTTTTTGACAGGTTATAGTTGATTTTATGATAGACAACAACAAACTCAACAACAAAAAGAATAACAAGTAAAGTAAAGTAATTTACTTGTTAAGAAGAATTAACTTATTTGTTTTTGTTGAATTAATACAAGAATCTAGGAATGTTTTAATTATTATTCTATGTTTTTTTCTGGAGTTTCTCCCTCGAAAAATAAATATTTATTTCTGAATTGCAATTTCTTTTTTTAATTCAACAGATTTATTGTTTCTTCCTACAACTATTTTTCATAAATTACCCTCATTCTTCCCCATATATTGGAATGATCATCATCGATTACACTTTCTGATAGGTTCTCCTTTTTCCCTCAAAGATCGTATGATGACGAGAAATAATTAAGGGATTTCTTGAAATTTTTACAAACCTCTAGATCTAAACAACTTTATGGTTGTGCACAAGTTCGTTCTATCTTTCTTTCAGCTAGCTTACGTCTTTCCCAAAGAGAGTTGCTGGATGCAATAGGGGTAGCATTTAGTGTATGTGATGAAGTGCTTAAACCCAGAGTTAATCCAGGTCTGTAGGTCTATGTGACTTTTTTCTTGCGTTCTTCAAAATACACAGCCATTTTATCTTCTGGCTTTACGTGCATGATGCCCTCAGAGTCCAGCCATTAAAATATTTTTTCTTCTTGCGTTGAAATCACGATGGCTGGTGAATCCTCTAAGCAATAGGAAAGCTAAGAATCGACTTCCTTGTGGGTTTAGAGCTGTTTGTTCCTGGAGTTGTAAGTATTCGATTGATTGTTCAAAATTTGAGAAGGATTCTGTTTATCCTGTTAAGAATCACTTGATTCATCTAGCTCGTTGATTTCTGTAAAACTATTATCCATTTGTAAATCTTGCCCACTTCCTATTAACGAATTCGATGATGGAATTGAACAATTTTTCCCTGTGAACTAGATATCTTCACCCTGAATATCTTCTTAGGTACAAGTTGCTGTTTTCCGCATAGACAGCAGTAAACTAACAAATTAGTTATCCGCTATTTCACTGGCACTCTTTACTCTTACTGGAGATTCTTTAAGTTTCACAGTTAGAGAAGTTGCTGAATCTTCTATGGAATACATTTTGGCAATATTAGTATTTCTAGCTTTTTTTTTATTTTTTTGTTATTCCACTTTCACAACACGAATAAATCAATCTCCTCCACTAAAAATTTCTAATATTTTACCCGCAATATCTTAATTTAAAGGTAATAATTGACTTTCAAAGTGAAAAAAAGACCTTTAATTTAGAAAACAAGATGGATTATTGCTTGAAAGAAGAATGACTATTTTCACCAACTGCAACTACAAGATTGTTGCAAGGAGAAGAAAAGTTTACTATTTAAATCTCCCTCACTCTATATTTTTTGAATTTCTTCTAGTCTATTTAATAAATCCATAAAAAAGATGCATTTGCAATGTACTGCTATCCAGAATTCATAACACTAATTATTATTCATTTCCTCATTTTCTTTCATTTTTTCAAAATAGTAATTATGCCATGTAATAATCTTGCTAAACTGTCTTCCACTACCCAAGTTAACTGAGAACAAAAACTTTTTGAACATCTGTCAAGTAGATAATTGAAATAAATTAAAAAAAATTATAAGCAAAAAGGTATGATAACAAAAATAGCAAAAATGTAAGCAGAACCTGTTTGATGTGAATCGCTTTAGATAATTAATTTATGGAAAATTGAGTACTTTATTATTATCTCAATTGAACTATATAAATTGATTCGAACCACCCAAATTATCAGACTCAGATACTCTTCCCAAATATATGTATTGCTTCTTAAAAAAAGTAATTACAGTTTTTATTTACAATGATTAAATATTTTTAAGAATTAATTATTCATCTAAAAGAAAGAAATTTAAAGAATCATCTGCCAATCTTTTATATCACTTGGCTTCGTATGTTATTGTACAATCTAATGGATTTTCTTCTAAATATCTTTAATGACTCTCCTTACAAAAGAGATTGTTTGGATTATTTTTTCAATTTCTCACAAAAAAAACCTACACAAAATGTTGTACAACTTAATAAATGCTCTATTTGGAATGTAAATAATTGAGAATTGTCGCAGAGATTCATTTACTGCTTGTATTTTGTTTATCATTATCTCTGTTTGTGTATTATTTATCATTTATTTATTTATTTTTTTCTCTCTTTTTGCAGTTTAAACTGAAAAATGGAATAATAGTTCATATATGATTTTAAAAAGACAATTCATTCATTCATTCGTTCATTCATTCATTCGTTCATTCATTCATTCATTCATTTTTTCTCAACAAAACAATTTTCTCAAGCAGCTTCTTCAAAATTTCTAACATCCCTCCTGATTCTCAAACATTCCCCAATATTTTCATCTCATTCATCTCAGTTATTCTCATCAAATTGTTTCGAAACGTTAGGTTTTGATTTGTTTTTGAAAACATGATTGAAATGGCTAGAACTGCCATTCTTCTGTCTAACTAATACTGCCTGCGTTTGAACATCGTTGCATGTTCTTTCAAGGCTATGTACTCCTTGCTGAAGCTAAAAAAAGAGGGATTAGCTTTTTTGTTCAAAAACTGCTTATTTGACTTTGACAACAGTTTCTCAATAATAAACTTAAAGTCACTTTGAGTTATTCACTTAAAGTCTTCATTTTCCGGGGATACTTCTACTGGAAGATAATGAGCAATGCCGTGTCTTAATATAGGCATCCAATGCTAGAATTGTAATAGGATAGCTCAACCATTTGAACGAAAGTGAATGTAAGCATATGAAGCCTTTTATCCTTACGAATAAATGCTCCAACATGACAGACATTTTCCTTTTCAAATATTTTCAATATGGAAGTGCTGATTCTAACTAGGATTATGCACGCGCATCTTTCATTTCCTCGCTGAGTAGTCCGTTGTTGTGAAGAGTCAAATTCCCTCGAGAATGTTCAGCAGCTTAGTTGCGTTGCTATCTTCTATTAATCAAATTTCTTTTAGCTTGTTTGATTAATTCCTTTGTCGCACTCTTTGGGGCTTGCTTTTTTTTTCAAATATTCATTGAAAAATTCTGTCTGTTTTTTCTAACTGTCATTTTAATTTTTGGGGAAATTCTTAGATTTCTTGTATTTTTGAATAGGAGAAAACTAATGCCTTTTTTCCACTAATAAATCCAGCTCAATCAAGTTAAAATCAATTAAACGAATTGCAATTCCCTCCCCACCCTGTTAATTAAATACTCTTTGCTTAACTTGAGTTTCTCAATAATTAATTAGCATGCCTAACGATGAAGGTATTACTTATTTTTGTCTAAGGAGATAATAACCAGCTTTGACTAATTAGCATTTTGAATTATTTTCGATATTTATTACATGAAAAATCATAATTTCTTTTTTTTTGTTGGATTTTTAAAACCAATATTTGGTTATTTCTCACTCCTCAATTACAATACAACCTACACGGTTTAAATAAGCTTTCCTGTTTTCTTATGACTTTCAAAATCTTATTCTTTTTACTTTCTAGAGCTAGGGCTATCATACGCATTTTAAACAGACATAATATTATTCTACCAAACCTTGCATAGCGTTTAAAATCGTTTTTCAGTTGATTAAAAAGAAAACACTCAATAATTTCTACAATTGACTGTAATGTTATTCCCTTCGATTTCAATTCTCCAATAAATTATCAACTTATTTGTTGATCTAGTAGAATTCAAAAGCATAATCCTTCTTTCACAAAACGAAAAAAGTTAACTCAAAAAACACAAATTAATAATTACCAAATTAATTATCTCCTTCTTCCCCCCCCCTCAAGATAGGTTACAAAAGTTTAATTTTTATCAATGTATATGTCGTCTTTTTCTGCATATAAATTTATCCCTTCACTTGAATAGTTCAACACTAACATATGAGAGTGAAACAAATTATCAAAATAAAGTCTTATCGCGATTTGAGCTTCTCCCCTCTGGAGTAAGAAATTTTAGAGAGCAGAATTGCTCCTCCAAAAAAAAATCAATAAACAAAATATACTCAGACATACTCACATAAATAACTCAGATTAATTCTGTGAGCGCTTGATAAAATAGCCTTCCTCACAGTATTTTTTTTTAATTTAAAAAAAGGTATGAACAAATACACCCTTGAGTTCACAAATGGCTAGCTGGAGACAATATACACCAAGCAAGAAATGCCTTAGCTCAAAGGTTGGGTGTAAAAAATGTCTGGTGTTGTAAGTGCCTTCGCTGTAATTTCACTATTTTACACAATCAAAGCGGGCACAACTAATCCGAAACCATACGTGTTTAACTTCTTAGTCTTAGGTTCAGCGATAGGGACAATTTTGATTCTCCAAGCTCGTCCATTGTTGCTGAATTACATCCACACAATCAACTGCAGTATTTACATGAGCACTATAATCTGGTAGTACACTGACTCTGATTTCTACAAGGACTCCGCAACTGATTATCTGAATGGATATATCCAGGGATTAGCTACTTACGTGTTTATTTCTGGCACATTATTTTTACCGAAACTCTACTTAATCACACTTCTTTTCTGCTAAATCGGATTTTGTAGTGGTTCATAGAAGTTTTTCTCTTAGTTTCTGTAAATTTCACCTTTGTGGCTGCTATTTATTTACAAGATCTACGTGGATGAACGAACGAAGAGACATTTGTTTCTCAGCTAGCAGCAAGAACAGGTTTACAAGTATATAATCTAAAATGTCTTACCAACTGGGTTGTACCTTGTGAAGTACGATCAGAAAATAGAACGAGTCGAACTGCATTCGTCAAATCAAAAACCTAAAATCCTAAGCTACTTGAAGACGTCCGATGATATCAAAGATCTACTTAAGAAAACTGTCCTTGCGAGAACGGAGATTTAGCTGAATAACCTCATCAAATCAGGGGTGCATTCTTGGTCAGACACATTAGCAGGACATTTACGAAGGAAAATAGACTAAACACTCTCTTGGGGTGAAAAACGATTCATAAGCTTAAAAGATAGAAATAATGTCAGGAGCAAGCAAGGCACTATTGGGAACGAGAGTGATTAGTAGAACTCGTTAGGTAATTACAGTTTTAATTACGATCACAATACACCGAAGAGTACCAATGCCATTCCAAACTAACCTACAAAGCCATCACAAACAAGGTCAGAAAGTGAAATAAATCTGAGAGGGAATCAATATAATCAAGGGAATACGCAACCATAGCAATCTCAGTATCAAAATTAACTGCTCAAATAGCAATAATAACAATAACTATCAATGTCAACTTTCCGGCAGACTTTTAAAAATCAATAAAACCAAATAGATATCTTGCCTTCTTCTGGACATAGACTAATCGCTTAGAATCTATTGAACTCCTCTCCGATTGAATTCTTACAATAAGGAGGAATCCAAGGGAATAATAGCTTCAAAGGTGGGAATTTCTCGAATTAGAATAGTCCTACGAAGAATAACTAGACTACTTCGATTTTCAATAATAACAATTATGGATTTAATAACTCTACTCCAGCGAGTAACTCAAATAACACCTCGTAACGACAGCAACACTAGCAATTACTTGGGACGGGAACAGAATTCTAAAGGACTCTAAAGCCGCATTAGATGATTTTTAGTATAGGAGAAGTAGCGCAGAATCTATTAGTGAATTCTTAAAATATCGAAACGAGACCACCGCATTTGATGTCCATATCTAATAGACAATCTGTAGCAGGCCATAATGCTGCTTAAAGACAAACTTCGCTAGCTATTACACAAGCCGCTGGTGCTACTGCTGGTGGTAGTAATCCTGGTAGTGACTACCCCCGCGCTGGCGGTGTATCTGAGAATCCTTACACTGATCTCGTGGAATATTTCTACGGTGTGTATTCGAAGAACGATGATACATAATATAAATTGAATTTACGACTCAGTACATTCTATTTAAATGACATCTACGGTGTGATATCGATTGAAGACGAATCCTTCAAGGATAAGTTCTAATAAAAGGAACGGCAATACGGATTGCTGCTCGCGTTGTTCTAAAGATCGATCAAAGAATTCAATAACTAAGTGGTTACTTGTTTATATCGCTCAAAGGGAAACAACTATGAGAAGAATCCAAGCTAAGCAGACGCTAATAATAACAACGATGTAAATATGTATCATTTACTGAGATTAAAGTGTAGATTAGATAATTACAATCAATCTCTGATGATTCTGAGTGGCGCATCTTAGCGGCACTTGACGCTCTCGGAATGTACTGAGTTTAGCTTAGTTTCGGAGTTGGCACCGTTTTTCAAGATTTGCTAGTAGCGAGCACTCAAATGCTAAGTCAAAATGTTTGTGGATTTCAGTGACAGTCTCCGTAAAGATCCTGTGGTTTTCACGGAGAAACAAATGCTAGGGCTATTAGTTCATAATGTTATTTTCAACGCGATAGAGAATACGCCAGCGAAAGGTACAGTCGCTGTACGAGTCAGCTTAGCAAAGGAAAATAATTAAATTAAATTTAAGATCTTTAACATGACACTCTCGAGGCTAGATAGGTTTTCTTTGGAGAAATATCATGATCCAATTTCGTTGAATTAGATGTTTAACGATCTTAAAGGGATAGGGAAGGCATAGATTGGGTTAAGATTGTCGCATAGAATACTTTAGAAGCTAGGACCATAAAGTCACATTGAATATTCATGCGATTATTTGAAAGACATCACTAGGGAAAATAGTAGTAATAACAATTATAATAATAGTAGCAGTAATAAGCCTACGATTCGCTCAAATAGCGGGAGCTTCAATGGCAACAATGCTAATAATCTTTATTAGTTTGATTCGAAAGAATTCTTTTCTGATCCTCTTTCACCTGGAATTTCATAAAAAGTTACAACACTCTTCTAGACTTTTTACGTCTATCGTGATATGCAGTATGTAATACAACGTACATAGCATCATCAATAGAATCCTCCATCGAGCAGTCTGCAGAATCATCCATCTGCTATTGCTAATTTCACTGCCAAATAGTCAAAGATAAATTTTTCGATGCCTGCATCCTAAAAGAAGAAGCTCTTCCCAACCGTAGGAACTAGAGGCCCGGAGAAGAAATAATCATAAATGTTCATGAATATTCGATTGGAGAAATCACAATAGATAAACAATACCAATAGTTTAAAAGAATTGAACAACAACAGCCTTAGGAACGATATTAATAATCCTTCTGGAGTTCCTGCAGTATATGATGGAGATGGTGCGAAATCAGATAGGAAAAGGTTGTCATCTATGCCTCCTTTTTCGAGTCGTGGATAGGATTTGCCTAGTCACAGTAATATTTTCGCTTAGAAGAGTGAGAAATAGTATGTTTACCAATATAAAGACGAAGAGGATTAGTCAGATATATTGACTTATGAGTCGAATGAATCTTTCAAGCAGTGGATCTAAGGGAAATAGTATAATGAATATAATAAATCTTCAACTCTGAAGGTCGATACAGTGAATCATAAATCAGCAAAGAAAGAAGAGTTATTACACTTGGATTTTGCAGCGATTGAATCGAATAACCAAGAAGAATGAAAGGGAAGGGAAAAATATGACAATATTGTAAAACACTGCTCATTTTGTAAATAGAATTTCTTCTATTTTGTAGATTTAACAAATGTGTTTATTAATATGTAAATTATTCGAATAATTGAAGGAAAATATTTGCATCTGTTGCATTGATTCATTTATCAATTTGACCGATGACATGAGTCAAAAACAATTTTGGGGAATTTAAATTAACTCAATATGAATTGGTTATGATTATTTTTTTTTAGTGGAGGGGAAGGGATTGAGAGATTAAGACGAAGAGTTCTGCAGATGTTGAATCTTCTTAGAAAAAACTAAGGGATAAAAGAGAATGATAGAATTAATATATTTTAAAAGAGAGAGAGAGAGAGAGTGCTCTAATGAGACAATG
>Ga0302271_10001035_pt1 | contig 27247 bp, 23 predicted proteins | sample III_Bog_N1_1_FD_198767 | JGI IMG/M metagenome (GOLD analysis project Ga0302271, IMG submission 198767) | Peat permafrost microbial communities from Stordalen Mire near Abisko, Sweden - III_Bog_N1_1 | ecosystem: Environmental > Terrestrial > Soil > Wetlands > Peat | place: Sweden: Abisko... | reverse complement strand
TAAATAGTTAGTTAATTTTTATGGTCTCTAACAACTTTTTTTGGGGAACAATTATAAGTTTTAAAGGCTGCTGCTTCTTCGATTCGACGAAGAGGCCCAATTCATTCAATTTAAGAAAAATTCTTCATAAAAACCAATAATAAGTTCTTAGATTGATTGTGTACTTTTTATTCATCTACCCCCAACAACAGAAACAACAAGATCATCCTTTAATCATTATTATTCAACTTGTTTGTAGATAGAGATCATAATAGCGATCTATTTGTACTAATTTAAAAAAACTAATCAAAGCTAACCAATGTGGACATTATTTTTGAGGTAACTAATGCATTTCACAGATATTTGTTATTACCATCCTTGTTTATCTCTTTTTTACCTTGCCATTCGAAATTTTTTTTGTTTACTGATTGGTTAGTTTGCTTTGAAACCTTTAGTGTAGGGAGGACAATATAATTTGAAAAATAATCAATAATTTTCTTTATTAATTGACTTGCTCCCAATCTGGTTGATACCATTTGATTTACTTAAAAATTGAAAGAGTGTTAAGGTTTGAAATCTGTTAAAAAAGAAGAAAGAAATTACAAACAAAAATTCAAATCAAAAAACATAAAAAGTACCATCATCCTATTTAATATCATTTAACTTGTCAAATGGGTAACTGCGCAACCTGCGATGGCTAGCAACTTGAATCAGCTAATGAACATGTTCCTGTCGGGACTGTTATGACAGAGGGTATTTAGCTTTCATCAAGAAACAATCCAATTATTGGGGGATAGTAACAATAGATGTCTGTAAGCAAGAAACCAATTTAGATTCGTTCAAACTAGAAACCTTTAGATGGGTCCGCTATCTACAAGCAAGCTGACAAAGAGAATGTCAATAATAGCTTATCGTAGAGTTAGCTACTTTAAGGAAGACTATTCATGAAGAATAATGATTACTCGAGTGTTCCTCCTTAAACAGGGCTGTAGTCTGCTCGGGAGAACAATTTGAAAAATGGTAGTAACACTGTGAATAATACTCTTCCAAGATTCTAGAGAATTTCATCTAATCCTAATGAACTGCACCATGTAGTCTAAGCTCTACTCAAGAAAGTTGGTGATTTTGAATACAACGAAGACGATTCGTTTGATGAATCACAATTGGAAGGCCCTCTGTTGTTTGAAAATGAAGCTGTGTATTATGGTGAGCTGCTGAACGGTTTGCGACATGGAAGAGGTAAACAAATCTGGAAAGATGGCAGCTTCTATGAGGTAACATACCTGGATTGAGAAATGACTCTTCGTAATGCTGAAACAATTTATATTAGGGCAATTGGTAGAACGACACAGCTTGGGGAAAAGGAAGATTGATTCACAGTGATGGAGATATCTACAATGGTGATTGGCAGCAAGATAGAGCACATGGAAAAGGCACATATTTTCACAGTGACGGAGCTTAATACTCAGGTGATTGGTTTGAAGATAGACAGCATGGAATGGGATTGGAAACATGGCCGGACAATACTTCCTACAAAGGGGAGTATGTTTTTGGGAAAAAACAAGGAAATGGCTTGTTCACATGGTAAAGGAATTATTATTTTTGTTAAATTTTGAGATAATATAAATAAGTATTTTGGGGATTATTTGTTTTTCAGGGGAGATGGTAGCAATTACACTGGGTAATTTCACAACAATGAGATTGAAGGCACAGGGATCTACAAGTGGAGTGACGGTAGAGTCTACAGTGGCTAGTGGGTCTTGAATAAAATGGAAGGTGTAGGAATATTCGAATGGCCTGATGGCAGGAAATATGAAGGAGAGTATTTCGACGATAAAAAAGAAGGCTATGGAGCATTTAAATGGCCTGATGGGAAGGTATATCAAGGATATTGGCAGAATGGAAAACAAAATGGATTCGGCGTGATAAAATTCAGCGACGGGTAGCAACGACATGGTGTTTGGCAGAGTGGTAAATATGCAGGAAGTGAAGGGGAATATAGTGAAGAAGCGAGGAGATAATAAGAAGAATATGAGTAGATAGAATAATTTGGGTTAGCTGCTGTTAGAAGGGGATAAAGAAGGAATTAGCAAGGAAATTAGCTTAAATAATCCTAATTATTCTCAGAACGACATCGAAATGCAAATAATTCTCAGATTGAATAATTAAGAGAATCATAATTAATACATTCTATTAAACAAAGAGAATGATGTAGGTTTTTAACCATTTTTTGATATCCTGCAATGTCAAATATTTTTTTGCTCTTATATTATGACTAGATCTTAGTATTTTCAAAGAAATATTCTCAACAAAATCATTTGAATTTTATTATCATTCTTTTTATTTGTTTTTTTACTCTTTTTGTGTTTTTTCCAATTCAATTGAATTGTTCCTTTTTCTAGGAAATTACTCTATTTCAGCAGATTTATTTTTTTGCTTAAAGAGATATGAAAATATTGCTAAGAAAGATAGAAACACATGCAGTTTAAATTTATCAGTAGATCTAAATAATTATTGTGAAAAGCTAAAATAAGTAGCTCTCTACGCCAAGAAACAATTTATTAATTTAAATCTTCATATTTCTGACTTAATATAAAAAAGAGCAATTCAACTCGCAAGCAATGAGCGAAGAAGTACGCGTAAATAAAATGGGAAGACATCTTATTCTTGATTTCTCTGGGGTTGAGAATGTAGACTTGAATAGCTTCACTGCTATCGATAGGCTCTTCAAAGATGCGTTGAACAAAGTTGAAATACAAGTTGAAGACATCCAAAAGAAAGAATTTGTCCCTTAAGGTCTCACAGCTATCTACATGCTTCGCAGCGGGCACTTGACTATCCACTCTTGGCCAGAGAGTAAATCCTGTGCTATTGATTTCTACCACAGTGGAGCAGATTCCTGGAATACAGTGAGAACAGTTGAAGAATGTATTTGTGATGCCTTAGGATGGTAAAATTGTTCCTCTACTGTGACTGTCTCTCGAGGTGGACATTCTAGATTGTACTGCAATGAAAACTCAGCAAAATGTGAGATTCTCCATCATGTATCTCTAGTCCACAGAGAGAAAACACCATTCCAAGAACTTAGAGTCTACGATACAAAGTACATGGGAAGAATCTTATTACTCGATGGGCAAGTTCAAATAAGCGATGAATTCGATGATAATTACACTATTGATATGTCTAAGGAGATCGTTAAAGGAGGGAATACTTACAACCATATTTTGATCATCGGCGGTGGAGACATGCTGATTGCTAATTATCTCCTAGAGAACTTCCAAACTGAAGTCAAAAAAATCACTGTCTGCGAAATCGACGAGAGAGTAGTTGAGAATGTCAGGAAGTATTTCAAAATGTCTGAGAATATTAATGCAGCAATCGACAGTGGTAGATTGAATTTAGTCTTCAAAGACGGTGCAGAATATGCCAAAAGCTTAGCAGAAAAGGGTGAACTTGTTGATGGAATTATCGTGGATTGCACAGATGTCTGGTTAGAAGATGGCGTAGCAAGTTCATTGTTCACTGTGGATTTCTACAAAGCTTTGAATTCCTGCATGAACAAAGGTGCAAGATTCTCTTAGTAGCTATCATTTTAGTAGTTAGTTCCATAATTCAAACTCAAATGGGAAGAAGCTGGATTCACTGATATTGATGTTATCCACACTACGACACCAGAATATGGTGAAGATTTACCCATTGCAAATGTTGGAAAATCTTGAAGTTTTTAAAAAAAGAAAGAAGAGAGTATTATTCTGTTTGTGTATTGTTATGTCTTGTTTATTTTCCGAGTCAGTAAATATTACAAGATTTACTAATATTTTAGAAATATTATTGGCATTGAATTTCAAGGAAAAAAATTAAAGAAAGCAGTGGCCATATTAATAAGAAAAAGATTTTCTAGCTAATCGTACTCTTTCAGTTTATATGAGAGGCTCGCTTTATCTTACCTCCCCAATCCCCACCGATATCTTGTAAAAAGACTAGAATCTAAAAGTTATGAGATATGACCAAAGAAAGAAGAAACTTAGAAGGAATAAAACTAGGAAAATCCAACTCTAGGGTATGTAATTACGAAAAAGAAGAGAAGTAGTTTTTCACTTTCGCACAACCACTAGCTACAATCAACAGGAACCTTCATCTGAAGATGTCAACTAGAATAATATAAATCCTGCAATTTATCAAATGGCATAAATAATTTGTTGAAAATTAATTTGTTGATATTTTTTAAAAAAATGATTTTTTGAGACATTTATCCAATTTCCCCTAAATAAACACTGATTATCTAGCATATTGTTGAATTATTTGAGCTTCTAAGAATGCTTTATCTTACTGTTAGGCTTAATAAAAATAGCTGCAAAAAAGTTGTTTAGAAGTTTAGTGTTAGAATTAATTAAAACTCTGCGACAGTTGGACAACTGCATCATTTCTTCACTCTAGTCATTCTTCATCAACAGTTCTTATTCCCACAATGAGTCAACGAAGAGGAAGTAATGATTTCTTAGAATAGCTGAATAGATCTCATCAGTTAATTGGTGCCTTGTGCTTTATTTGTCTGGAGTACTACATTTTCGTGTTCTAATTTATTCGCGAGTGGATCGCTGAAGCTGATAGACTCTTTGGAGTCACACTTATCCTCTTATTCTATCATGTTATTCTCTTTTTATTGCTATGGTCGATGTTCAAATCGATCCGCAGTGATCCAGGGAAAGTTCCAACATACTGGGGAGTCATTATGGATGATCCTGAAACAAAAAAACGAAGATATTGTCTTATCTGCCATTAATTCAAACCAGAGCGATCTCATCATTGCTCAACTTGCGAACGCTGCGTGCTGAACATGGACCATCATTGCCCATGGATCATGAACTGTATAGGATTCTAAAACCGCAAATTTTTCATTCTCATGGTTTTCTACATTTCCTTAGCAGCAATCTACATGGTAGTGTTTGAGACAATGATTGTGATTCACATAATCCGTTTCACTCTCGATCGACATTCCTTTCCTAATTTAGTTTTCAAAGCACTTGGCTTTGGTGCTACTGTTCTCTTCTGCATGGTGATAATTAATTTCTTCCATTTTCACATTTAACTGTTGATTTCTAACACGACGACAATCGAAACAATGGAGAAACAAAAACTGGAATAACAAGGGCAAGTAGTTACCAAAGAGAATGCCTTCGATTATGGATATAAATACAACTGGTATTAAGTGTTCGGACTGAATCCGTATCTCTGGCCTTTTCCAATGTTTGGAGATTCTGGTAAGCCCTTGGGAGATGGTGTGACTTGGGATAAATTTAGATTGCAATATGATCTCCAAGATAACAATCCAAATGTGGTTGTACTACAGTAACAAAACAGCAATCTTAACATACAACAAGGATATATTAATAGCAATACTAACAACAATTACAATCGGTTTATTAACAGTAGCAATGTTGTTTAACCCAACAACAACAACGACATGATCAATATGACTCCAAATAACAACATCATTAATTCTCAAACAGGTGTACAAATGCAATAATAACAGCAACAGCAACAACAGCAGCAATAATAACTTTTATCATAAGTCTTATTACAATAGCAGCAATAGCAATAATTTCAGAATGGCAGAGTGCAATTACATTGATATTAAGCATTCAAAGGTGAATCAAAAAAAAATCAATGTATTTATGTGTTTTTGATAGCAAATTTGAAGATAAAAAAATATTAACTTTTTCATTTACTGAATTTATTATCAATTAAAAAAAATTGCGACGAATATTTTAATCAATTCAGAGTGTAATAAATGAAAATTAATACTAATACACACAAACATATGGAACATACTTTTTAAAAGCTAATATTTCTGCTTTTATCGAAGACATTTTCAGTACTTTTGATTTTTAGCTGAAAAAGAAAGCATTTCACTACAAATCTGTCAGCGAGCACAAAATAACTAAAAAACGTAGAAATTCCATTCAACAAGAGAGTTTTCAGGTGTAAAAGAACACGGAGATGAAGGTTTTCCCCAAAAGAAGTAACGTAAATTCTAGAAGATCAAAGGTTCATGGAGGATACTAAGAAATCATTAAGTGCTTGATTACCAACTGAAAAATAACCAAAAGAAGATAGTATTAGTAGCGACATGCACTATCTCTCAGTTGTTCATGCTGTTGATGTTCTACCTATGAAAATAACAGAAAGAAATGTTGAAAAGGAATTACAAAAAATATGGTTTATTTTACTTAATCAGATTGTCAATAATATCGTTAACTACATCTTCCTACTCGCTATCTTCATCGTCATCCTATTATGTAATGTTAAAATAATCATAAGCTGCCAGTTTAGTAAGAAGGAAAAATAAAGATGCTTGTATTTTGTTACATTTTCTCCCTTCGAATTAACAAATTTTGAAGTTTGGTAAAAATATAATTTGGCCAAAAATAATAACCCGTTTTGCGGCTGCAATATTTTTTCGATTTCGAATCGAAATTAAAATCCAAAATTATTACATAATTATCATCATGATTGATGTCTTAGCTGACTTATGTGCCTATTTTCTCTTCATGATGCTTCGATTCTGTTTAGGTTTCTACCCTATCCTTTACGATGGAAGCGTTACTTTCTTTATTCGCAATCACTGATCCAGGTTTGTCTGCACCTGTTGTAGTGTTGTTTTTGATCGAACTAGTGTTAATATTATTGGCAGCTTCATTTTTATTCGAAATGCTCGCAGCTAATTTCTTTGAATTAGGTAGATTGTTGTTGTTCACTGAGCTAGTTTCATTCTTTGAGTTAAGTTCAGCTCGAGAAACAGGCTATTAGTTTGATATTTCCTATCAATATGGGTAAAAAAGAATTTTAAAACAAGTGTATCGATCCAATAAGATATCAATTTACTTACTTTTATTGTCTCCTAGAGTTCCTTTTTTATCCAAAAACAAAACAAACAAAAATGACATTTTTTCACTAGGAATGGTTAGATTTTGAATTAATCTTTTTATTAAATGATGATACTCATAATCCATATCTCTTTTTCCCAATAATACAGAAATCCTTCAATATCTATATGCAAACAACATTACTGATGGCTTCAAAAGAAAAATAAGGCAAACTTTCAGCAAATTCAGAAGCGCATTTCCATGAATCAATGAGTGAAAATACATTTGAATATTTTAACAGATCAAAATTGATGTATTTTACATGCTATTTCTCTGGATCCGTGCGGACAAGAAGCACTTCGCCTTTGTCCTTTTAATCAGTAGGGTGACAACATCCCATTTGAAGGTTCTATCAATACTGAGTGTTCTATAGTTTCTTTGTGTTCGTTTGTTGTAGAATGAATTTAGTTATTTTCTTATGAAGAATCCAGAAATCAGTGCCTGAAACTTTGTTTATTATTTTTATTTCAATTCTCTTTTGTTTTCTTTTTTTGCTTGTTTGCCTTCTCTTTTGTTCTCTCTTTCTATCATTTGCACTCCTAACAGCCATAACAAACAAAACAAAAAGAATTCCACAAATTTTGGGATTAAACTTTTTTATGTTACCTTACTTTGTTTGCCCTTCATTTTAGATGAATATTATCTTAGATGATTTGATTTCTGAGTTTATTTTGGATTACTAGGGTTCAAAAGAATAATTGTAGAAAAGTAAAATTAGATAAAGTGTAAAGCTAGTAATAATCGCAAGGAAATAATAAGACAATGATGTAGATAATATGCACAGATATTAATCGATTTTTAGGACAATATTAATGTAAATCAGAATTTCAATCTGCAAATTGAATCTTAAAATATAATTTATTCTAGGAAGAGAGACAGAAAGAGTTCTTCAGAAAAATAAGGATAATGTTAATTATCTCAAATATTATTTTTAATTAATTAGTTCGTGATATTTGATTAGGATCTCTAATTTTATTGTCTTTTTTTCAAGAAATTAGCTTGTAATTTAAGATATAAATCAAAGACTTTGGAATGCAGCTAAAGTATTTCTGTAAGTTTTACTAATATTTTCAATAGATTATTCAGTCAAGAGCTCATTTTCCACATCAAAAATATGCTTTTGTTGCAGTAATTCCCTTTACGACATCGGAAGCTATTATTCTTCAGAATCTACCTAATAATGCAAAAGATGGAGATTGTTCGTGAGCATAAGATACAACTGTATTGCAAGAATGTTCCTGAGGAAGTAAGAGCGTAATTACGGCATATTAAGGTCTTCAAGTTGTTAAGAATTCTCAGAAGTATTCTCTTCAATAATACTCTTGAGAAGAGGAAGATAAGCTACACTCAGGCATTCTTCATTGTCAAAGCAAAGTTCTATTTGCAGATACTAAGACAGGAAGTTATTTGATTATGTTTTCTCATGAATCTTAGAACCCATGCTGATATTGCTTTCTAAGCAACTTTGCATTACGATTTGATCCTTAAAGGATGTTTTCTTCAATTCGTTGAAGAACATGGGAGAATTAACGGCATGTTTGTTCTCTGAGCTACTTCTTCTTCTAAAACTAATAGGATTAACTTGTAGCTCATGGATGGCTTCGTTTCTGGAAGCATAGTACAGCTTCTCGAAGTTCCTTCCTTCAGCTTCTACTTTCTCTGCTAGTTTATGGTACCATCCTGACCTAATAAACTGCTCTAACTGTGACTTAGAAAAGAAAGGCTCTTCATTGGAGAGGATGCTTTCTATGTCTAAGATTGTGCAGTGAGCTTTTTTCGAGAGAAGAAAAATCAAGAATTTACAGCGAAATTCCTTCGGTAGTGACATAGAAAGCCTTAATATATCAAATATCTAGCTGACAATCTAAAAAAAGAAAAGAAAAACAGACATCGCTGTTGAGGTGCAGGAATAAGGGCAAAATCTCAAAGAAAATGAAAAAATTCCAATTATTACCTTGATTTAATATTGACAAAACTCGATGCCTTTTTGAGCTGATATCTTAAGAGGACTAGATTAAGAATCTTCGTCAGTGGATTGGTTTGAGTACTATCCCTATTGCTACTCTAGTTCATCCGGAATATCAAGCGAAATTGACAACTAATTTTATAAGAACTTTTCTCCCTCACAATCCATATTCTTATTACTGTTCAATCCAGTCCTGTTAACTTTCATTTTCTTTGGTTGGAGCTAACCATTTTTACTATTAAATTTATTCTCAAAGCATTTGATTTCACTGTCCACTTCGTTGTCTTTGCTAATCATCTTATTCTTGATATTTAATACATTAATAGTAGGTTTATTGAATATTTTTGGCGGCATAGTTAGAGCCTTCGAAGGAGTTCGCTAATGAGTAATCTTCACTGGAGATGATCTATCGTCTGGTAGAATTGGCATAGAAGTACTAATTTATGTTTCAGCTAAGATAGGATGCTAAAATATCTCTGCCCATTTGATTCTTTCTTGCCTGGAATAGCAAATCATTCTTTTCAGCAAGTCCTTCAAGCATTCTGAGATGATCACCCCGTTTTTTTCAAACTGAATCTACTCCATTTAGATTTTTTTTTACCAGTTTTTAGACTCCGCATTGTATGGATATTCACCAAATAACATGTTGTACAGCACAACACCTAAGCTACAAATTAAGAGATTGTTAGTTAAGAGTAATTAGGCATATAATGTCAATTTCTTACCTGTAGACATCAACTTCGAAGCCATAATCAGCACCTCGAAGTATTTCAGGTGCTGTAGTAGCAGGCGTCCCAAGAATGCTTTTGGTGGCTTCTTGAAGTATCTTTGCGAATCCGAAATCTGCAATTTTCAGAACTCCTTGATGGATCAGAATGTTTTGCGCTTTCAAACTGGAATTAACACAAAAATAGCAAATTAATTAATAAACAAAAAGAAAACTCAACTTTTTCAACAATTTATCTCTCAAATTACTGACAGATCCCATTTGCCCCCCCTACCCCCCCCAAATTAAATTCTTTTTGTTAGTTTATTTTTTACTCTCTGTGTACGATTTTGAATTAATGAATGGCCTTGTATCCATGGAGTATTTACTTGAAGTAAAAAATAGCTGTTTTCTCATTGAGTTTTTTCTAAACCTCTAATAATTCCTCAAGATTCCCTTGATTGCAGAATTCCATGACAATAAAACAGCTGTGATTATTTGAAAAATGATCGATATATCTCACCACATTCTCATCGTCTATCATTTTGAGTATCTTAACCTCAGATTTATAAAGACTTATGAGTTTCGGATTTGCCTACATTAAACTTCGAAGCATTTATTTCACAGCCACCCACTTACGTTTCTTCACATGCAGTGCTCGGTAGACCTAAGCAAATGTGCCATTACCGAGAACTTTTTCGATTAAGTATGTTCCATCAAGTAAAGATTATCCTTCTTTTAAGAAATGGGAGTATTCTTAGAATTCCATTGGTAAAGTAGTTCAAAAGAGGTATTCAAGGGGAAAGGGATGAATAATTAAACTAGTTGATTGATCTTGTAATCACAACACTCTGCACTTCTTCTGATAAGAATGTTTATGATTTGTTTTGATAATTATTGGTTTTTAAGTTCTTAACCAAAACACCCACCACTGTATCACAGCTCACAACGCGACAAATATTTTAATCAAATTTACAAAACCACAATAAATCATTTCAAGATTACATTAAGCTGTAATAAGGTAAATAATTATCAGTATTTATATTCTCTTTGTTTTCACAAAAGCTTGTAGAACAATGCATCTAACTACTTAATAGTTATGTGGCTGTATCTTACTTTACTCCATTCAAAACGTGCTCAAATGTTCGTCAAGTTTTTTTTTCTGTAAAAAGTAAATAACATATTTTCAATACTAAGGAGAATAACTCCAGAAAAAATAATGTTTTTTCTTGATTTTTTATCCTCATTTACTCCTTGGAAAACTTGTTTAAATACCTCTTTTCCTTTTAACAACTTATGATTCTGCAGCTTTTTTTTTTTTGAGTTAATTTCCCACAAAAATTTACTTCTTTCTCTCTCTCTCTCTTTTTCAAAGAAGATCCTTTCTTCTTACAATTCTAATTGTTCTTGGGGAGAATAAACTTAATTAAATTGGATCTAAAATCACTTTTTTTTTTATTAAATTAGGAAACAACATACAGAACATTTATTCAGTCAGTTAAATATTTGCTTACAGCCCTGTACAGAGCATAAAGAGATACTTTGCAACATCAAAAATAGCAAGATTCCTTTGCAAATTTATAATTTCATTTATAATAACCACCTCCTTTGATTCTAATGTTGCCTCCAAGATCATTTTGACTTTCAATTCAAAAAATACTTGCTAATTTTTCTTGTAGGATAACTTCATATTCATTGATTGGTTTGTCTAAAATTTCTTCATTTTTTTTTTCAAACTCTGGATCTGGATTTTCGATGTAAGCGTCCATCTAAATCGCATCAAGGACACACCATTCATAGCAGAATATCAATTTCTAAGCTTCTTGGGAGAATTTAGGACGCTCTTCTTCTAGATTCTACTGATATGTAATCAGTCTTTCTCTGAAAAGTTCTTTGAAATTTTCAGTCAAATTACTGCTAGCAATTTCTGCGTTCATGATTGGATTCTTCATGATCATATGTGAGACCATTTCTTCGACTTAGGCTTTGAGTGAATTGAATTATTCAACAATTTTTTCCTCTTCTTCTTTAACTAATTTCAAGCAATTTGTGTAGTAAATTGATTTCAAGAATAACTCAAACCCATCGATTTTAAACAGGTTTTGCTTTTTCTCCAAGGATGATCTCAAGAGTGTGTACATTGAGTAGAGCTTCTTCTGGATTAAGAAGATTGGGAAAAAAGAATTTACTTGGATTTCAGGTAAAGTCATCGCTTAATTCACTGTTTTCATCAGTTATCCATAGAGCTAATTAATTTTAAAAAGAAGAAGATAAAGCATTAGGAAACTTCTTGTGAATGCAACAAACATGTTTTGTATTTCTCTTTTACGTTTCGATAGTAGATGTATTTTTCAGTAATATTTTAAACAATATTTTCTTAATTTTTGACTATTTCAAAATCCTCATCGCTTCTTTGATTTTCTTCCTTCTGATCAGCAGGTAAAACCTCCGAATCCTACAGCGTCGAAGGGTTTTCTGGATTCAAAGGAGCAATTTCATTATCTATAAAATCACGGTTATCATTGTAGAACTTCCCATTCTACTCTAAAGATATTCGCTGATTCTAAAATTTAGCTAAAAACCATTTTTCTGTTGGCTACACGAAAACATTGTGCTTGTATAACTCATGCCATTTTATCCTGTCTTTTCTATCATAGCAGATCATTCTTCGTAACAAATCCTTCATTTTCTCTGAGATCTTGATCTGATTATGCTCGAGAATCAATGGCTAAGTTTTGATATTCTCCAATAGATGTTTATCGTCTTTGCCTGTGATAAAAAAGAGAGAAAGAAACGTTGAGAGATCAAAAAATACTCTTTAGCTAATCTTCAAAAGTACCTTTATATGGGAAAGTTCCAAAGAGCATTTAATAGAGAATGACACCAAGACTATATAGATCAACTTCTAAACCATAATGTTGTTTTTCAAGTATTTCAGGAGCCATTGTGACTGATGTTCCTAATACTGTCCTCGTTGGGTCGTCTGATTTGAGAATCTTTCCAAAACCTAAATCTGCTATTTTCAAGATGCTAAACTTATTGTGAATCAAGATATTCGCTGCTTTTAGGCTGTTTTTTTAATGTGTTTCAAATCAAAAAAGCCAAAAGACATAATATTTATCCGTTACTCTCGATGCGCAGCTCTGATTTTATGTAGCCCCTTGAATCCATTGAGAAGTTGTTTAAAATACTCCACAGCTTCTGCTTCTGGAATGAATTTCTTCTTCTAAAGGTACTGATCAAGATCACCTGAATCACAATATTCGAGCACAAGAAAGCAGGAATCTTAATTCTCAAAATAATCTATGAATCCTACTACATTCTCATTTTTCACGTTTCGAATGATATTGACTTCAGAAAAGAAGAGTTCACGCACTTTAGGCATCGAAAACTTTTATTTGAATACTTATTTCACAGCTACTTGTTGTTTATTCATCTTGTTCACACTTAAGAACACACTTCCAAAACACCCATGTCCAATTTTCTTGATGATAACATACTTATTCTGCAAGACAGCTTCAGGTTGCAGTTCCATGGAGTAGATAAGATTGAGCAAAATGATCCAAGAGAAAAGTGAATATTTTTTGGTGGTTTAGAATTGATTAGTAGTTTTCTTTGAGATATTTGTTTTTTGTCTTATTTTTTGTTTTTGGAGCCTAAAAAATTATGTTTAGATAATTATTGCTTTTATGGAAAAAATCTTCATCCTAACCTGACGATAGGGTAGATTAGTGCGAGAATAACAAATAGGTTTTAATACGAGAAATTACAAAAATAATGAAGAGGTACCAGAAAGAGAAAGAGTGTCTGTATTTTTTCTTCAAGGAATGTTTTTCAATTATTTGGAATTAACCAAATGGAGGGTTATTGAGCTTTAATCGAAAAAAATAAAAATAATATTTAATTTATTTATCAAATAAATTTGCTGGAATTGAATTATCAAACCAAATTAAAACCATCCTTGAAGTGGTTTGTTGGTTTAAAATATCTTCAGAGTGGCTTGCTTTATTTATTCTTGAAGTTGATCATTTATTTTCTTGAATTTTAGAATAACAATTAATTGAGGAATTATTTCTAAAATAAAAGCAGAATAATGAATAACTATATCTATTTAAAGATCATATCTTTCAAGAAGAATGTATTTTTTGCTAATCAATTTATTTATTTCTTTTTGTGGATTTGGGATATTTTAGCATGCTAATAATAAGATTAAGCGGGTTTATTGAGCAAAATTTTCAAAAAAAAAAGTGATATTTTTCTCTCCTTGGGTAAGATCCTAGGTCATTTCAATCGTTATTTTGGTTTTTGCAGAATAATGAATCAATCAAATATTCAATTAAATTACTAGTTTCAGCTAAGAATATTGCACTACCAAAAAAAAGAAGCAAAGATGCTTGGAGAGGAAGCTAGTGATAAATGGAACAAACGAGTGGCTTACTTTTTTGATGAGTCCATAGGATCATATAATTACGCAAATGGTCATCCAATGAAACCCCTGAGAGTAGCAATGACTGATACACTTATCAAATCATATGAAATCGACACTAAGCTCAATAGATTTGTAAAGTCTTGTTTTGACATGAGAACTGAAAAAAATAAAGAATGATTATTATGAGTTTAACCTAACATTTCGATGAACTTTTCTATAGGACAGGGATTACATTGAAGCTCATTTAATGGAAGTGAACGATGGGATCTTAACAAACTTTCATTCAGATGAGTATGTCGAGCTGATTAAGAATATTCATCCTACAAATAAGCACCTCTATGAAGATCAACTCTACAGATGTAAGAGAAAAGAATACCCAAAAGAAGGAAGTTTTAGTTTTTCTTATCCAGCGATTTTTAAAGAAACTATTATCTAAATCATGATTATCTTGTTAAATGAAGCATTTGGATTGTTTTAGGGGACACATGCAATTTACAAAAAAAAATCAACCATGAAATTGAAATATTTTCTGTTTGAAATTATTTAAAAATCTAGTTAACTTTGGCGAGGACTGTCCAGTTATTGATAGATTGCATGATTATTGTCTGACATATGCCTCAGGATCAGTTGGTAATTTTGTTTGCAAAAGACCTGATATCTATCAATCTATCTTGTTCTTACAGTGCTAACAATTCATAATTTTCAAAAAAGCTGGAGCAAATCTTTTAGCAAATAAAAAAGTGGACATAGCATTGAATTGGTCAGGAGGATTGCATCATGCAAAATAATCGGAAGCGTCAGGGTTCTGCTATATTAATGACTGTGTGCTAGGTATCCTTGAGCTTCTTAAGTAAAATATTTCAAACTTTAAAGCCATTCTTCTTTTCCATAAAAAAACCAACTTTCCATTCAACCTCTAGAGTTTATCAACGTGTGCTTTACATTGACATTGACATCCACCATGGAGACGGTGTTGAAGAAGCGTTCTACTTATCCGATCGAGTGATGACATGCTCCTTCCATAAATACAAGGACTACTTCCCTGGCACTGGTCATATCGAAGACATTGGATCTTAGAATGGAAAATACCATGCAGTGAATTTCCCTTTAAGTGAAGGACTTGATGACGAATCCTTCATTTACATTTTCAAGCCTGTACTGAGTGCTATCATGAATAGCTTTAGACCAGAAGCTGTTGTGCTTTAATGTGGTGCAGATAGCTTATCTGGAGATAGATTAGGGTGCTTTAATCTTTCCATAAAAGGACACGGAGAATGTGCCAGATTCATGAAATCATTTGGAGTACCTTTAATGCTACTCGGAGGAGGTGGTTATACATTAAGAAATGTGCCTAGATGCTGGTGCTATGAGACTTCTGTTGTCGTAGATATGGAAATACCTGATTGTAAATTGAACAAGAATCATCTAGAAATAATTTTTTAGATGCATTAATTAATTGATTTGTTTTTGTCCATTTCCTTTTAGTGATGCCTGAGAACGAATTCTTGCATTATTTCGGACCAGAGTACAAGCTTCACATGCCAATAAGTAACATGGAAAACTAAAACACTCGCAAATAGCTCGATGAGATTATGTAATGAAAACACACCATAATTTTATTCATTTTGAAGACAAAGTTGCTTTAATTTGGTGTTGAAGATTTGAATCTCTTCATTATTGTTGTTTATTTGAAAATCTAAATCAGATGTAAAATCTTGAGAAACCTCTCTTATGTCCATCCTGGAACAGTCTAGATCAGTAATTACAATCATAAGGTAAAAAGATTTATTTTTATTAAACAAACAACATTCTAGTATATTTGATTTTTTTTGTTCATTCTCTAGCCAAGTTCAGGTCTCGTGGATGCATCTGAAGTGCTATCAGCAGTCAACGACATAAAAGAAGACAGAGAAATGAAAAACGAGAATTGAGATATTATCAAAAAATATCAAGGAGAACTCAGCATTGAAATAAATCAAAAGTGGCTATTTAATCAAGGAAACCATATGGGAAATGTTAATTTTATGTTAAAATATAGTGCATATTTGGATTCTCTTTCTTATATCCTTGAATACATACATACACCCCAAAAGAAAAAGAAAAAAAAATTATCTGGGGAGCTGATTATGAAAAATATCCTCAAGGGGATTAAGGGTTGAAATAAATAAAAGCAAACAAGTAAATTGAAATATTTATTAGGCTTAATAGCATATCTTCTCTCCTTCCACAGATGATGATCAAGAACCTCTTGAAGAGTGTGAAAACAAACATCAGCTTTGGTGCTGTTCGTCTCAATGAATTACCATTGAGAAACATGTCCACTAGTGACAATCCAAATCCAACTGAGTAGACAATCAATGAGAATAATTAAGCTACCTCAACAGTTTCTGCACAAGCCAAGGATCCCAAAACTAATGAGAATAAGAGAACTTTCTAGACATCGGATAAATCTGCTTAGAAGAAGAATTTCTCACCATTCAAAGCATGTAAAGAATTTATCAAATTATTTGGTTTTTTTGTAAATCTCCAATAATTTTGGGTTTAAAGAGAAGAAACCTGATGATAAATAGACTGATGGAGCTGTCAATCAAGAGAGTTAATAGAACAATGCTGATAATCAGCATAAAAATATCAAATAAAATAATAATAATAACTTCTCAACTCCCTTCAAAGGCAATAACAACCCTAAAAGAGACTAGCAGAATTAGCCCGCTAAAAAAGAAGACGAAAGAAGCACAAACTAGCAGCCACAGTAGTAGTAATCCTAAAATAGATTCCCTCGCAACAACGAAGGAGAAGGTTTATAATAATAACAACAACAAACTCAAAGAAGTTTTGGCAATGAAGGTCAGTTTTTGAACTTGTTGAACAAATCTGACTAAGGCAGAAACGAAAGGAACAAAGGCATTAACCAACACTAGACACTTGTCAAAAGAATGAAGCAATTCGAATAAAACGGCAATCCATCTGAATAAGATCTCCGCTCAGCTATTGAAACCTACTCGGCTCTTGGGTTATTTGATAAGGTGATTTCAACTTTTGCTGTGCTTAGAGAACAACACAAAGGATTAGCTCTCAATGATACTGTGCTAAATGTCGTCTTAGAAGCGCACATGAAGAGCCCTGCAATCAAGTTATCAGCTATTAATTCCTTCCTCAACGCTGAATTTGTTCAACCTGATCTCTTGAAGCTTCTCTACAAGGACACAATTCAAAGCTACATTTGCAGAGTCTGCACAGATAGTTAACTCTCCGTTGCTCACAAAATCGAATCACTTTAGTAGTTCTTGAGTGATTTTAAAACCACTAAGTCGATCTCTTCGTTTTCGTTCTAAGGAGTTGATTTATCTGTGCTTGTTGGGCTGTTTACTGATTCCAACACTCACCATTACCTATTGGCTTCAAGCATCCTTACCTAGCTCTTGACTCTTTCTCTTGGGGATGCTAAACAACTTCCTAAAAATCTCACTGAACAAATGAAAGTTCAACTTGAGATCCTTAACTCCAAGAAAATTTTCGAGAATCTCCTTAGTCTCAAGTCATTTGAAGCCTGTAGAGAACTCGTAATTTCCTTATCAAAAGCTTCGTTATTGAGCTCACAGTCTACTTCTACTAAGGCAACACAGTAATAGAAATTCATATCCTACAAAGATTTGGTTTAATTCGGTATTCAATCAAAGTAAGACATTGCGTTTTGGATTGATATCGTTGCAAAAAGAATTGATTTTGAGTAATACTCTGCTGAACTCTCCTCGGCGTTGTTGTAGCTCAAAATGGAAGAAAATAGCTAAGATACTTTTTCAAAATAAGCCCTTTATGATTTCTTCCTGAACATCCAATAATACGGTGCATTATCATCAGCATAAGTGTTTACATTGATGGAAATATCAATTTTCTTGAAGGAATACTCTTTAGCTATTGAACTCTTCACGAATCACTAAAAATACACCAATCGTCGCAGAGATGCTTTTGTCTATGAAAAAATGATGCAGATTGTGACGACCATTGAATTGAGATCTGCTCCTTCCAAAGCAACCAAAGATCCAGCACTTTCTGCATTCAGAAAACTATTAACAGAAGCAGAACAACAAACTGGCAAATAAATTCCATTTTTACCGTCTAAGGTGTTCGAAATCAAGAGCAACATTCTTGATGGCAATCTCGAGAGCGCTTATTCCACTTTCAATGATAGATTCTTGAAAGACAGCATTTCAAACTATCAATCTTTGAAGATTAAATACTTCTTGCTGCTTGTCTTGGAGTAATAAGAAGAAAGAGGAGAAATCACCCATCATGAAAGCAATGTCTCTAAATTCGTGAATACCATATCTCCAAAACAGTTAATTTAACTCTGGTAAGATGAGAGAAACGACACGAATATCGCTAAACAACTTGCAAACAAGGATTAGAGTTATCATGACTTCATCAAGCGCATCGAAGTTGAGAAGTATTTCTCGATTATCAAGAGAGATATGAATAATGGACTTTATACAATCGAAGACCGCAGAAATAACTTAGATAATGTCTACATTAACGAGTACGAGAAATATGTGATAGATAACTTCGAAGAGTTAGACCCTGTGATGACTCTTGACAGTAAACTTAAAGGTGCAGTGCTAGATGGTATTCTGAAAATTCGTAGATATGAAGAACTTTTCAAAAAGAAAGAAGACCGTAAAGTTGAGAAATTAGGTGAAAAAGCTGAAGGAAAATCACTTCAAGAGCTGAGTAAGCACGAGTCGATGATGTTAGACACATAGATTGAAATCAATAAGATTTTCGGAAGACCAATTGACACTCCTGTGGATGTACCTGAGTTGTACAAGAAATTCGATGTTGAAGACAAAGAAAACAACAAATATATCGAGAATTATGTGAGAAATCTTCAATAAGCTGAAGAATACAAAGATAAGCCGATTAAAATGAAATTCATGACGATTTAGACGTACAAAGAAACAATTTAACTCTACCCTGAGTTATTAGAAAAGGCATCGATTTTAGCTAGACCTTAGATTCCTGCTGAATCTAACCTTGTTTTTGACTTGATGGTCTGGGGAGCTGAAAATAAACAGCCATTAGGTAAGAAATATTGTTATTTACTAGGAATCATTGCAAATATTTTGGTTAATTAACTTTATTTTGGGAATTCATTTGAGTTTTGAAGTATCAATAAACTTTTTTATTTTTGTAAACAAGCAATCTAACTTGGTGAGATCTTCTGCGACCTCAACGGAATAGCTGTTCCTTATGGCTTAACCGAATAAATCTCCAAAGCTGTTGATGCTTTCAATGATTCTCCAGGTGAAAAATCGAATATTTTAGCTGAAAATGATTTCATTTTTATGCTGATTTTTAACTAAATTCATCATTTTTTTATTATCAGAATACTTGAATCAATTCTCAACAACAAAGAGATTAATCGGAGACATTAATAGGGAAAGAATCTACCACAGTTACACTCACTTCTCCTAGAAGCCTTAGTTCGTGCAGACAATCAACAGACTAGCTCAAGAAGACAGATACAAAGACGAAGCAGCTTATGTGCTTCAGAAAGATCTGTGTGTTAACCGCTTTGAGAAGTATGGTATCCCTGAGGAGTTCATCATGGCTCAACTCAACAATAGCACTACCAGCAGCTCTTGAATATCATCGATAAATGATTATTCATCTGCTGATTTATCTGTCTGTGCAAATAAACAGCCAAAATAGCAATCATTTGTTTGATTTTGCATGTTTTTTGCTGAAAAACAATTAAAAAAATAATTATGTAAACAAAATAAATGAAAAAATTATAAAAAAATATAATTTTTTATCCCTCTTAATCGCATTTTTGTTTTTCCTACTGCGAGGTTGTGTCTAGATCCCAAACAGAAGATTAATAAATGTTCTCAGAAAATATTACAACCAAAACAAAAAAATATTTGGATTTTTGTTCTTAAAAAACTTTTTCAATATCAATGGACAACTTGAAAGAACCTTTGGATTTGATCCGCCATAGTCTAAACTCATTGGTGCTAATCAAATGCAGACATTCTAGAGAACTAAAAGGGAAATTACTTGCATTTGATGCTCATCTTAACATGCTCTTGCAAGATGTGGAAGAAACTTACATTGATGATAGTACCAAAGGAGCAAAACTTACAAGAAATATTGAAGCTCTTTATATGCGAGGTGACACTATTATCACAGTTTCACCTCTTAACAAGCAAAATACTAATATTGCGAAATGACTAGAAGGTAAATTATTGCAAACAGGGAAATATACATCTTTAAAGATATATCTTATTGGTAATAATCGAGATTCTTTTAACAATTATCAATCATTCTTCCTCTGTTTATGCTTTTTTCATCCCTTCAAGCATTCATTTTCATTGCTTTGATTTTTCTCATTTATTCTGTGTGCGTTTTTTGTTTGTTTTAAAAAAAATATTTTTTTCTACTTTTGTTAGTAATATAACAAATACAAATATAATGATTTAGATAGATGCTCAAGAGCAATCAGGATGGAAGATATTAGTGTGGTATTATTGTGAGGATTTGAGACTGTTTGATATTAGATTTTCAACAAATCCAACAAAAAAAATTAAATAAAATGAGAGAAAAAATATAAACCAAAATATATTCTCTTACTAATATTCCCTGAGACATGTCTTGACTGGGCAGCGATATTTAGGTATTTTTTTCACCTTGCTTGTCTCTTCAACGCTTGAGTTATTAGAAATATCTGCATCAATGTCTTGATTCTTAGAATGGTTATTATCACTTTCTGGACTGTCATTGTTATTATGTATTTTGCTGCTGTTTTTGATATTGGAGAAGACAGGGAGGATCCTATTTTAATCTTAAGAATCGAGATTGGTATCGTTATTTGATTAGAGAATAATAACATTGGAATTGCTGAAATTTGTATTGTAAAAAGTGGGAGTGTTGTTGTTATTATTATTGTCATTTAGCTGTGCGTTCCTGTTGTCTTTGAGATTGTGATTTAATACTTGATCTTTGATGGTAGTCTCTGCTATTACGTCCTTCATTATGAATCCAGCTTGACCTTTTATCTTGAGTTTGTAGCCAAGTTACTTCGATTCTGGGTTTTGTCCTTGCTTTCAAACAGAAAAAATGAAACATCCAAGAATACTAATTTCTTTCTATGATTTTTGAATTAGGAAATAAGGAAAAAAGAGACAGTGAAAAAGGTCCCATTGTTATCTGAGAACATTCTTAACTCATACCTGCATTGTTTTTATCTTGGCATCTAGTTGTGCCTTCTCTTCCTCTAACTGATGCATCTTTTTTAGCAATTCAGAAGAAAAAAAAGAAAATGATTTTATTTTGATTTAAAAATAATTGAAAAAGCAAAATAAAACGAAAAAAATGTTGATTTTTGATACCTGTTCTTTCATTTCTAGGTTCATAACCTCAAGTTAGCAATATTTCACATAATACTCATAGTTCTCTTTCACAGATTCTGCCAAAATATCAAATCAAAGAGGATTAAAATATCAAAGTTTTAATTGCATTTGTTTTGTGTATGATTCTACAAAATTAACTGAAATAAAAGTCAAGGATTCATCGCATTTAAATAAATTGTAAAAGTAAAGGTTTTACTTATTTTTCTTCGTTTTATCTTTTACAGTTGCTCAGGCTCTAAATTATCTATCGAGAGTCAAAATAAGTAAGCAATATATCAAATTTTCTTTTTTTGATCATAGCGAAAAGTAAAAAATTATACTATCGAGCGATTGAAAATGAGAGAATTTCAGATTAGATTCCTATTGTTTCTCTTCCTGTTCCATTTACGATTCTTAAAAATACTCCTACTTTTCCTCCTTCATGGATGATGTATTTTCTGAATAATTATCTGGAGGGACAAATTCAACTTTTTCTTTCAAAATGATTTTAGTTCTAGTCCAAAAAATGAGAAGTTCAGTCAGAAAAAGTAACACAAAATCAGATAAGAGAAAGATAGTATTTCGCCTAGTAGCTGAAAGTTAGTTAGCGAGGGAGTATGTTAAATGATTAGCTATGATTATGGTTACTCCTTGATGGGAGAAAGATCGTTGTTTGTGTGGTCTTCGTGCGATCTCATTAGTTTTAATTCTAAAATATTTTTCTTCTTTGTTATGTGTTTTTTAAAGGTAATATTAAATAATTGGTTGGCTTGAAATCAACAAAACAGCTTTCAATCGAATGTTTTCCTACAGCGAATTTTTCGATAGAACCGCTTTTTTTTATTTCTAAAAATTCGAAGGTTCGGGTAATCTAATGATTAATAAAAAAAAACCACTTTGAAATAAAACTAGAAACAAAATGGAAAAATGAGTTCGATTGAAAAAGCTGTTAACAAAAAAGAGAGAGAAAAACTACTAATTATTAGAAATTAACAAATAATTTTAAAACAAAAAGAAAAACTGCTTGGGGATTAGGTTTAGTTTTGTTTCACGAATTTTAGAAAGAAAAAAAATAAAGGTAAATAAAATCATCTGATACAATCTCTTTTTGTGTTTGAAGACGGGTTCACATATTAAAACAAAACTTCTCTTGATTTTTTAGCGTTATTTGAATAAATGATATCAGACGTAACCTAGAAGATACCATAGTTTGGTGAGATCTTCATATCGAATGACGAAGTAGGTGGATCCATAGAATAGCTCAAACATTTCAGAGGAAAGCTCATGAGCAGCATCTGTGGTGGGTATAAAAAATTGTTTGTAATCGAAGAAGGTCATTTCAATGAAGGACTGGTGAACACTCTGCATGCTCCAGAATATGATGATTATGATTACACATTCACAGATGAAGCAAAAAGTGTTAAATAGCTGGAGGATATTTTCTAAGCCTTCAGTGATAAGGGATAGATAAAGAAAATGGTATGCGGGAAAAAACATACTGTGCTAATCACAGGTAACGCAAATAGTTTCTCAAACAGATTATTAGGAATGAAGAGTGGTTTTTACTCAAGAATACTTATATGTTTTGGTGTTTTTCACTTCAAACAGAAGATGGAAAGATCTACACTTACGGAATAGGCGAATATGGCTCATTAGGTCATGGTGGTGTGATTCATTGCGAAGTTCCAAGAATTATTTAGAAATTGCAACACAAGCGGATCATTTAGATAGCTTGCGGTGAATTCCATAGTTTAGCATTAACTGAAACATTTGATTTATACACGTGGGGAAGAGGGTTTGAAGGGTAGCTTGGAACAGGACATGATTCTGCCTCTGTTCCTACTTATGTGAAGTTTTTCTATGAAAAGTACGATGCTAAAAACGGAGCGGACATCAAAAAAAGAATCAAGTATATCACATGCGGTGCTTATCATTCTTTAGTTATAACCGATGGAGGCTAATTGTACTCTTGGGGAGAGGCTAGACTTGGGTAAACAGGCACAGGGAAGAAAAAAAGTGAACCATTTCCAGTTTTAGTGAATCTTAATGCTGAACCGATTTCAAAATAAGAATAATAAAACTTAGATAACTCAGATATTCCTGCTGAAGTTAAAGTAAATCCAGTCATTATTAACTAGTCTACTAACCCATAAGCTGGCGGTAAGAAAGTGGTATGTGTAAGTGGTGGGTATGGTCATTCTGTAGCAGTTACAGCTGATGGGTCTTTGTACACTTGGGGGTTCAATATTAAAGGATAACTTGGTTTAGAAGGTACCAAATCAGTTTATTATCCAACAAGAGTTAGCAAAGATATCCTTGGAAACACTCTTCCGTTATTCACTGCAGCATAATGTGGATACAACAATACTTTTGCAATTGACGCATCAGGGTTTCTATGGTCTTGGGGAGGAGGCAATCTTGGATAAAAAAATGTACAATTTTAAAGTTTACAAATATTTTTACTACTTTTACAAAAAAAGGAACGATTTTTGTTGAAAAACTGAAAATAATTTGCTTTTGTTTGTGTTATGTAGGATAATTTCCAAGATATGCCAAGAAAAATCACGGATAACATACCCAACAGAAAATTCACAGAAATGTGCATCACAAGCAACTCCGCTGTATTCTTTTCACGTAATTAGTTATGGTTTTTAAGACAATTTCAGGCAAATATTTCTTGCTTTTTGCTTTGTGTGATGATTTTTCCATTTCAAGAATTATGTTCATATTATATTTTTGTTTATTTTTTCTACTTTTAAAAACTAAACAGCCATGCGTATAATGTCCGTCCGTCCTAATTACAGTCCTTCATCAGGTGGTACTTTGATATCCTTGTTAGGATCAGGCTTTTCTGAGACTTCTTCTTAGTCTATTCGTTTTGTGTTTGGTGGACATCAACTTGAAGTTGGTCTCCAATATGATTAATCTACAGAAAGCTTCTATTGTAGCACTCCAGTATTTGAAGATGCCAGTGATGAAATCATCGAATGGCCAATTTTAGCTACACTCTAACTCACATTAGATGGAAAGATCTACACTGACTGTGAAGAACACTTTTTGATTTACAGCTCGAAGATTCAAATGACTTCGATTGAACCAAAATGTGCAAGTGTCGAAGGAGGAACAGAATTGATTTTAAATATTAACATCGATGATCTCACAGCTTCTTACCTCAAGCATCTGACTGTGGGGTTCTAGGCTAGATCGAAAAGAGAACCTAAGAAAAATGTTGTAGAAAAGAAAGCTGCTGATTAAGTCAGTTAAAATGGATAGAAAGATTTAGATACCCCAGGAAGTGTTAATGGTATTCCTGCTGGCACAGCAACAAATTTCCGTAAAGCCAGTAACTAAGGGCCAAATGGTGTTGACTAATAGATGGTTAATCCGTTAGATTTGGAACCATAAGATCCCGAACTAGATAAGGAAAATTGGATTTGTGTTGTTGGACACTACGATAAAGGTAAAATCACTTGTAAAGTGCCAACTCTCTCCGATTTCAATTCCGAATCGTTGAATTACAATGTGGATGTATCCTTGAATGGATAATAATTCACTGGTTAACCTTCATCATTCAGGTAAGCAAAGAAAAAATGAAAAAGTTGTCTAGAAAAGTCTTAATGATTTTGAATTTCCTAGATTTTATGATGTGAAAGTGAAGAAACTAGAACCTAATAATGATGCTTTGAGTGGAGGCGCTCACTGCAAACTCATGGGAGACGGTTTCTTTGATACTCTCAGCAAGAGAATCATGTTCAAAAGCAAATATGGAGAAAGACTGATTGATATTAATTGGGATAAAAAAGAAAGATCCTTCACGTTCATAGCTCCTCCACTCAATTGGTAAAGACAAATATCTTTTTAATTCCATAATTTTCATTCAACAATCCTTTTTTTGTTTAGGCTGCTAGGCGGTTAAGACCCAACACCTGAACTCTTGAAAGAAGTGCAGTCTAATCCGATTGATGTTGCTTTGACCTTAAATGGCATCCATTGGATTCATGTAGCTGATTTCTAATATGCAGAAGCATAAATTGACAGAATTGGAACTGTTCCCGAATGGGATAAAACCTTCAGTGAAGCTGATATTTAAACTAAATGGAATGCAAAGGAAACTGTAATTGATCCTCTACAAGGTCTCTCTGAAGGTAAGAAAACTAAAGTTCATAAGGGAATACAAGAAAGCAACTCAAAAGAAATAAATACATTTTCTTTTTCTTAGATTTTGATTTGTTTTACTTACCTTAAACTTTATCTAAACAGTCGATCAACTGAAGAAGAAAGAGGAAATAAAGAAAGCTTTAGAGTTGGAGATATACGATCTGACAAATTTCTATAAAAAAACAGGGCAATACCTTTATGTTCTAGGTCATGATTTTATTGAGAGTCCGGATATGATAATCTCGTTCATTTATAACAACACAGCTAAAATCGTCAAAGGAGTCTACAAAAACAATACCAAAATCGGAATCATTATCCCCGAATTAGATCAAGTCCCACAAGGAATCTTCGAAGTTGGCATTGAGGTGTCGTACAATGCATAATGCTTCAGCACAGCTGGAAAGACATTCAGATATTTCAGTAAAATATTTTCATTTGTTTAGATTTATTCTCAAAAATATTAATTCTATCAGTCTCCTTCTTTTTTTTGTCTTTATTAACATCTTGCAAACTAAAACAACTAGGCTTTGGGAAAGATATGCCAGCTGATCAAAGAGCTAAATATGAAGAAAACGAACTCAAAAATCTTAAAAAGAATGCACCAAAACCTCCAAAATGAGGAGAATTTATTTGTTTGTATTTTATTTGAGATATTTTGTGATTCTTGTTTAGTATTTTTAATGAATATTTTAAGCCATAATCCTAAAAAACAATACCTCTCTAAAATAGACTTTCTTTCTGAATATTAGTGGAAACAATCATTCATTGTATTACTCACAATTTTAACTCTTAATTCCTAAACACAAACAATCACCAAGCATAAACTCCATCCTTCCAAGGAATCCTAACTTTCTTTCTTGTGAGGAAAAAAATTCTGATTATTTTGATTAGGTATGGACACCCATCACCAAATCTGTGTGTTTTTGATTGTTCAAATATTGATTTGTTATTTTGTTTCATTTGTTTTTTCATTTATTTTTAGTTTTTTTATGAATTTGTATTTGTTTTTTTTTCAAAAAGAGAAATTTAAAAAAAAAAATTATTATTCTATTCTTATCTTAATCTTTTATTCTCTTATAGCATTTCATCGATGATGCATTTCATTCAATATTAACAAGGTATTTCTTCTTTACATTGAGGGGACGATATAAATCTATCTAGAGCATGATTGAATCTTTATGATCGATCATAAGCAAAAATAGTGCTTAGAGATCATTTTTGAAAACGAATTTAGCACTGTGCTATGTTACAGAGATGGTACTGACACTGCTTCGTTTGAAATGAGCCATTTTCTCTAAGTTCCCAGTAGTTAGACTACTGAAGTTTTTTGGTAAAGCAATCATACAACAAAGTGTAAGAATGCACTCAATTCAAACGACAAAGCAGTGCAGAATAAGAGGCAAAACTGGGCAACGAAACAAACGATGTTTAAGGGAATGGTTTAGCCTTTAAAAAAATGCATCTCTGAAACTTTTAGGTCATAAAACATACACACAATGCTGCTGAAATATTGAAATATTTTTCTTTTCCTTTTCCTTTTTCTTTTTTTGGTTTTTTTTTTTTGAATTTGTTTTTTTTTTATTCTTAATGAGAAACGATTTTGACTTGTTTGTTCGTCCATATGTTTCTCTCTCCCCCAGTGAAGAATTCAAATAAGAAAAAAAAAGAATAAATAATAATCGTATGGGGAGGGGG
>Ga0302271_10001034_pt1 | contig 27256 bp, 7 predicted proteins | sample III_Bog_N1_1_FD_198767 | JGI IMG/M metagenome (GOLD analysis project Ga0302271, IMG submission 198767) | Peat permafrost microbial communities from Stordalen Mire near Abisko, Sweden - III_Bog_N1_1 | ecosystem: Environmental > Terrestrial > Soil > Wetlands > Peat | place: Sweden: Abisko... | reverse complement strand
GTCTGATGAATATCGATTCGGAGAAAGCGAGGGATATGTCAAAATCAACGGATAGAAAATATGATGTGTTTAAGTGTGTCACTCATGATCTCAAGTATGCCATCTACTCTCTTCCTAACTCATGACTGATAAAGATTCTCTGAATAGCTAGCTACTAGGTGGCTATTTTTTTCAATTGATTTGCTCATGTTTAATAGGAGTTGACTAGATCAAGAATGACGGGCTGTGTCCCAAAAAAAGCAAAGGAGCAACATAATGAAGTACGCGAAGAGCTACTCGACTAGGTGAGTTGTATGCCTTATAAAAATGTCAATAAATTTGTAGAATAGTTAGTTATCTTTGAATATTTTATGCTTTTTTTACAATTAAAGATATTCGATTTTAACATTTATTACTCCTTTTTTTTGAAGTTACCCCCAGCCTCCAGCTTATTATTCAAACCCCATAAAAATTAACATACTGAGAGAAGTGTAGAGGGTTTTTACACAAAAGAATCAATTAAATTGTTTCTTGAAATTTTAAAACAAAAAATAGATTAAGAAGAACAACAACAACCACAACAACTACATCCCATCTTTTAAAATTAACCACACAACCATCTATCTCTCGATATGTTCCAACAACTCCCAGGATAGCAACTCCAACATCAATCTGAAGATGCTGACTTCGTTGAAAAAGACTACGCTGATAACATCAACAGAGTCTACGATGAAGAGCAACAGCAGCAAGTACAGCACACTGGTGATTTAGCTAATGAAGATCAGCATAACATAGAAATGATCAATAAGCATAAGGACCTTGTAGTCATCCCATTAGAAGATAGCTACAGCAGCAATAGCGCTCAACCTGAAACAGGCACGAAGAATCCAAAGATCAGAGGATAAAAAAATGGATATAATTCTTAGTCCACGCATGACGATCAAGAGATAGGTTTGGAGGATTACGCACCGAAGTTATAGCAGCCAGCGGAGACAAAGCAATCTAAGCGTAAATTCAGAAGATACATGGGACATACGTGTGGGTTCTTGTGTCTTAAAGGAGAACCCGTCATCACATTAGGACCACATTGTAAGGAGTTTTAAAATATATAAACACACAAAGCCGAGGATTTTTGGTAGGGTTTGAGAGAAAGCTAGAAAAATAATGGAAAGAGTTGGATTATCTCTAACTACTAAGGTTATTCTAATGATTATTTGTTGGTTTTGTTAGTTGGATTGTTTCTGATCACATGGTTCTGCATGAGTGCCTTCAGTGTGTTTCTGATCCGTCGCATAGCAATCTCAAAACCACTATGGGTGCAGTATTTCACGATTATCTTGAACACAGTGTAGTCACTGAGTTACTTGCTTTGTGCGTTCAAGAATCCTGGTATCCGATCAGCTAAAGAAGGAGAAGAAGCAAACCCATAGCTAATCAAGTAAACTCACCATCAATCGCATATCTAAATAATAATATTAGCTCATATTACCATCCTATTTTGTTACTATTTGCAGCTACTGCGTGAAATGTGGATCGAACAAAGAGATTAATACTTATCATTGTCCTGATTGCGATATTTGCATTGCTGATTTCGATCACCATTGTCCGTGGACAGGGAAATGCATTGGAGGAGGAAATATGCTTTTATTCAAGATTTTCATTATTTCCACGATGATATGGTTTTTCTACTCGATGCTGCTGCTCATATCGTGAGAGAGAGAGATAAGAAGTCAGGTAAGATCAATGCGTAGTGGATGAAATGTGTGCGAAATAGTGTGGATCTTATATTTTTTTCTTTCTTATTTTTTGTATGGTGATTTCGCTTTTTTAAAAACGAGATTTAACAAGGCTTGTTAAGTGTTTTGCTGTGTTTCCTGTGATTTTCGGACTAAAAATTTTGCTTTTTTTCTTCTTAGAGTCGTTATGAAAAATCGAAGGTAAAGGAAAGAGAGAGAGAGGATTAACAAAAAGAGGGAGATATTTTATTCATTTATGATTGGAAATATACAAAATACTATTCAAGACAATACAACATTCTAACATATAAATACCATGCCATTTTATTGGAAACACAGTCGAATCGACACCAAGAGAGAAAATTAGTATTCCCTTGGTGTCAATATTAGCAACTCTCACCATAAGCCACTCTCTTTCTTTCTCTCTCCTTTTCACTAAAGATTTATCGTCGTCTTCGGCCTTTGTTATTTCGTTTTTTAAATCCCTTTCAACTACCCAATCGTCTATCCAATCAACAACTGCAATTCCGTCTATGCTGCAAACAGCTACAACAATGCTTTCACAATCCCATGTGTATTCACAAATGTCTACTATTTATTCGCAAAATTCTATCTCGCATTGTCAATAAGTGATACCATAAACTACGATTACGTCAGCGCAGCTAAAAACCCATTCCTATTGAAACTCTAGCTGCTCGGTTATCCGTTTACTTCACTCACAAAGAAGAAATCCTTGTGATTGATTCTCAGTGTCTATGCGAGATTCTTAGTCCCCACTAACTCTAAGGCAATAACCTTAGAGAGCATCTCTAGCTAACCTTTGGAGGATTGCAAGAGCATAGCTTCGATTTTTCGAGCTGAAGATGGATCGACGTAGAAAACGCTGTGCAGCTCACAGAGAAACTTGTAGGATTCACGGAGTTGCACTTCTTCAAAGAAATTCACTGAGGAAGGCTCTATGAAACAATAAATAAAATAATAAATAGATGTTAAAATGAGATTATGATTTAAAAATACTTCTTTTAAAAATCATTTTGAAAAGCTTACTATTCTGCTATTGTCCTATCAGTTTATTCTTAGACAGTTGTGCTGCTTACTTCTATGGCTTCTAAGGCTCACTTCCATCTTGCTGTTGTATTATCACTTATATTTACTGGAGATCATATGGTACAAATCTTAATTCCGCACACATACTAAAATACTTATTCGATTTAGCATGATCCATCATATAGAAATGAAACATCCCTACTAGATACAATGATATTGGGTTATTGTTCTATTGCTAGGATTGGATCTCTTATTACGGAGAAGATCCCGACTGATGATTTTCCCCTACTAACGATGTAGTCTATGCGAGATATTTCCAGTAATTCATCATTTTATTCACTTTTGGTTGACATTACAGAGATAGCAGGATATACAGGGAATATCCAGCTTTTTATAATAATTTGTCTTTACGGTAAACGATGGATTCACTTACTAGTTACTCTAATGTCATCCACAGGAGCTCGTTATCAGCTAGAGGAAGAGAAGGAGAAGAGACAGGAAGGACTGCAGGGTAATTCACCTAGATTGGGTTATTATGAATCTTTTGATTATTATTATTGTTATTGTTAGGATTGCTATTATTTGTTGTATTATTGTGTTTATTAGGACTTTTACTAGTTGTCTTATTTTTACCATTGCTGTCAGGTAATGTATTACTGCTGTTTGGTTTGGAGCTAGAGTTTGTCTATCCCTGCTATTACTAGATCTTAGCCTACTTATCTTTCTCCCTTTCTTCTTGTAAATTAAACAAATACCTAAAGAACTACGTTATTAAATAACTCAATGCTCTCCTCGCTGTGCTATCATCCCAATCCTAATGATAGTTCAACTACTACGCAAAGAAGAACACTTGCTGCATTGCTTGCTGTTATCCTAACTCAAGCACTCCTGACACTCTAAATATCTATGAAGACTGCACCATCAATCCGATATGCTTTGCTGAGCGTGTCGATATGCTAATTGTCTTCTCATGCGACTCACTGAAGCTGCTACTTAGCAACTACTGCATAGCATCGAAGTTCATATTACCTTTGATGAGCTCATTCCGCAGCAAGAATTATGCAAGAACGGTTGTGAGTTTGGAGTACTTTGGTTTAAATTTAGATAAGAACTCCTTAGCATGACGCTTTTCTAAGTAGAATGCATCACGCTCCATCATCTCTTGAACGCATCGGCAGCAAGCGAAAAGCTCGTTGTACCATATCTCCATGTCACTAAAGAAATGTAAATTATTAAAAAATATAAACAAAATAATCAACAGGGAAGACAATATTTCCCTAAATTATCTCCTCCCCATTTATTATTCTTGTACGCTAGCTCCTTTCCTGTGATGGCAGTGTAGAATGCATTCGCCGTTGCGTTATAATCAAAGGAGAAATCTACAAGACTCGAGAACTTCAATTTATACGTATCTTGAATGCTACTAAGATACACATTCTTCGCTGCGATGTTCCCAAGATAATAGTTGTTTGTTAGGAACAGCAAAACAGCATCGAACAGACTCGCAAGTGTCTATAAATAATATTTCTCGTAAGATACCTTCGGATGCGCTTTAGCTTCGACTATCACGAGATTTGCTAGATCCCTTAAGCTAAATTCGCCTAACTTCTGGACGAGAATAAATGGACTACTTGCATCTTTGGAGTTATGATGCTAATTCAAGCTATTACGATGATCTCTTGAAGCGATTGTGTCATAGAATACAGTCACAGGAAGATGCTAGCTGAAGGTGTTAAGTACTTTGGAATATGCATTCAAGTAGTTTTCCATTTATTGCTAGGTCTCAAAGGATCTGAGCTACACATAGAGAAATGCGTTTTTAAGATAGATCCTAGTCCATTTACTTTCGTGCTGCTGCGAAGGTAGAATTCGATATTCAGGTGTTTCGATGTCACTGGAGATACTATTACCTTTTTTAGATTCACCTAGGATGTCATTCAAGATATGCTAGAAGTGATCGCCTTGGAAGTATTAGAATTCTCTCTCAGTGAACTAAGGGATGTTAGTAGTTGTAGGTTGAGAATAGTTCAAAGGAAGAAGATGAGGAGGATGAGTTTAAGCATTGGAGATATTCTTGATATTGTTGTTGTTAGTGCCATTATGCTATTCTTGTTGTTATTGCTATTTTTGCAAAAATCTCTGCTGCTCAAAATACGCAGCATATTTGAGTTTAGCACCAGGAGAAGACTTATCTTCATCGTCGTCGTCATCATCGTCAACATCGGCTTCTTCGAATTCAAAGGGTGTCTCGCATCCAAAAGGAGTAGTGCAATCCAAGGGTGTCTTGAAATCACTCACATCAGGTAGTGTTGACCCATTGTTAGTGTTACTTCCCTTAGAAATACCATTTTTCAACACTACTGGTGCTGAGTTACTGAAAGCCGTAGAAAGAATGAACGATGGTGGCATTGTGCTTGGTTTCTTTAAGCTGCGAAAAGCTAATTTATCACCTAATCCAAGGTCTTCGTCATCAACTAAAAATGATGTTTCATAGGCATTCTTGTCGTCATCATCCTAAGTATCTCTTCGTCCTCTTCCTTAAGCTAGGTAGCATTCAAAAAATTAGAATTAAAATAGAACTTAGTGATAAATCCTCCCCCTGAAAGAACTTTTGTAATTTAAATATGATCTCAATCGGAATTAATCAGAATAATTACTCAACTTTGATTAAAAATCCACTCAAAACATGGCAAAATGATTAAAACTGAACTATAATATATTAGGATTCAGTAATTGACTTGCGATAATAGCCTGATTTGGATCAACGCGAATTGTATCTGGCAGTTGTAATGAAGAATTGCATACTTAGGCTTATGTTTCTTAAAAATCTAAAATCTCCCCATTTTCCCTTATTCCTATCACTCTATTTATGCTACCCACACCCATAAATTAGCTTAAACACTAAAATTAACTACAATTATATTTAAAATATGCTTATTTGCTTGTATTATGCCCCCCTTATTATGCTATTTATTTTTACTTTAAATTGGCTGCTTGCTCTCTTCATCTTTCATTGTAGCCAGCTTGATTTCCATGAAATTAGGTATCCCTTTGAGCCTTATCGGGGAGAAGACTCCAGGTGATTAGCCTCCTTCAATATCCTCATTTTCATCTTCTTCTATTTCTTCGTTCTAATATTTGTTTTTTAGTTCTTCCTAGTCCAGATCCTTCGCGGAAAGTGCTACCATTGTGTTTCCACTGAATTTCTGGAAATATGCTTTGAATTGCTCTTGAAAGTCAAAATCAAATCCTTTGCTGCTGTAGGATGGTATTTCCTTTAGGGAGGCAACATTTCTGCCTTTATTTGCACATGTCTCCCAGAGTAATTCTTGACTTTTTAGACTCCTAGCTCGCTTCTCACGCTGTTAGTCTTATTCTTCTTCATCGTCTACAAAACAAAGCATCACATCAAATACAAAGATGTTATTGAACTTACAAATAGACAAAACAACGAGTATTTGATTTTAATTCTTGTACTTTGTAGGCATGCATACTGCTACATTGCCTCAAATATCATTCGCTTTTTTTTGAAAATAATTTTTATCTCACCTTCAATGATGAGTCCTTCTTCGATTTCAAAGTCTTGGTTGTTAGGCTAAAATGTTCCTTCGAGGTCTTGCAAGGAAGTAAAGTTTTTAGTGTAGGCATTGGTAGTATTTTTAGTAGCTGGTATTGCTCCTGCTTCTCTGCTTGCTACTGTTATTGTGGTTACCTTCATTAGCTTGATTCTTCTTTGTTTTAGTGTTAAATTGAGAAATCAATCAATTAATCAAGTCTGCTCCTATTTTTTTCATGTTATGCTCCTGAAAATTATTATTAAAAAAGAGCTTCACTTATCCAACCAAAATCAACCATGCAAGCTGGCCTATCACAAGGGGATTGATTGATTCTAATCAATCATTCTTGCCCCTCCCTTGTGTTATCCCTTCTGGTATTGATTTAATTTTAACTTTAATTTCTAAGATTGAAGGAAGAGGAGTTCATTTTTGGAGAATGTGGGGAGGGATGTATGATTACACACTACCAACATGAGATAATTATCATTTGAGACATTTGATTAATTCACGATTGGGGTTATGTAAATCGAAAATTATTTATTTTTAGTAAACTTGATCATGTGAAATCAATCAAATTATGTGTGCTGTCTTTGAACTATCTTCTCCTTGAAATCTCCAAGCTCAAAGTATTTTAAAATTATGATATTTTCTATCAGTCAGAGAAATCCTTTTTTATATATGAAGCCCCGATGAATAAGCAAATCGAATTATTTCGCGATAAGCTTATTCAATTAAATTTTTATTATCTAATAACTAATGAAAAATTAATGAACTTGCAAGACTCCTTTAAACCTTCTCTATTTGTAAGTTCTCGCAGCAAAAAAGAAGATTCTCTTGTCATAATTAAACAAATCATGAAGAATTAGGTGATTAATCAGACAGAAATGTACATGCACTTCCTTCAAATAGCGAAAAGACACACACAAATATCAATGGATTTTTTTTGCTACAAAATAATTAAAAAAATTCTTAAAATATCTATCTATTTTTTAGAATTCATCTAATCATAAATGAAAGACTCAATGAATTACATTGTAGAATTTACATTCCACAACACATTTTTCATCAGCATCGTTAGATTTTACTTGTTTAATATTTTCTTATGGTTCAAAGAATTATCCTGATCCAATCTTCTTGCCATTCCTCCATTCACCCTCATATCGAGACCCATTTGGGTAGTACAAAATACCTTGAAAGAAAAAGTCAAAAAGTCAGGAAAATAAATAGGAATACACAGCAATAGATAGTTTTGGTAAGACAAAGAAAGACAGAAAAATAAATGATAATTATCTATGTATGTGTGTGTGATTATCTTCTCGATTTTGTTACCTTTTCCTTCCTTCTTATCATCCTTCCATTCTCCAATAAAGCACTGCTAATCAGACCAGGACTATAAGCCTTTGAATAATTCAAGTTTTATTAATTCAGCAACAATCAAATACAATAATTCTATTTCTTATCTGTTACCATGCCCTTCCCTCTTATCATCCTTCCAATCCCCTTCATATTTTGATCCATTGGGCAAGGACATATGGCCTTTTGTGCACAACCACATCAAACAAATGAGAAAAAAAACGAATTAGATCAACAACAACAAAAAACAAAAAGAGTCTCTTACCTTTCCCATTTCTCTTGCCATCCTTCCAAGATCCTTCATATTCTGCTCCATCAGGCCACAAGTACTTACCTTTTGATGAGAAAAAAACCAAGAAATCATACAAAATTCAAGAGAAACCAGCAAAGAAAGAAAAAAATCCTATCCACCAAATCTATCTTCATACTCCCTATCTTCACATACCTTATCCGTTCAACTTGTTGTTTTTCCACTCTCCCTCATAGATACCTCCATTCACATAAACCATCTTACCCTGTCCTTATCTAACATTACTATTGATGACCTCTCCTTCATACAAGCCATCTGTGAACTACACAATTTAGAATCTTCTAATACAATTCCAAAGCAAATATTACAAAGGAGCTAGACCAAGAGAGTCAAGTGATTTAGTATGACTCTTACTGAGCGTTTTACGATGTGAATTCATTGGTAGGTGTGTCATTTGGGATAGATTGATGGATGTCTTTCTGGTGTTGTTTTTCACAACAACAAAAAATCAAAATTCATATTAAAAATCACACTTTTTTTTCAATCATTTTTGGGTATTTTCTTACAGATGTTGTGTTTACTATCCCCATAATATGAGAAGATACAGCATCGCCATGCGCATTTGGCTGTAATTATCTCAGAAATAAATCCAAAGAAGCAAGTTATTGTGAGACAGTTTGCTTGATTTATTCAGCGAATTTTAATGAAAACATATTGTTAAATCTCTTGAATTCATTAAGCGTATTTTCAATCAGAAACGTATTCGAAGGAGCATTCATTACATGCTCTTCGATGTATTTTTAGAGTACACTGCTGTCCTGTTATGGGTTAGAAAGCAACTAAAATTTGAATTGTTCTATTCCACTAATTTTTTTGTAGCAATTCAAAGTATTCTTGTATTTTTCAGCTAGTTATTCGATCTTGTGCTTCTAAATATTCTTTGCTTTTTCTATAGACTATAAAATAGTCGCTTCGAGGCTAGCAAAGAACTGCTCGGATTGAGAACTAACTGCTTCAATCGATCCTAAAGTATTTTATACTTCTCTGATGAGTTGCATGTTTTCCAACACTGGGTAATGTTTCAGAAAGCTATCAGAGGAAGATCCAAGCAACTAGCGGATGGGGAGCACTTTGTCTTTTGGGATCAGAAAATCTTTGGTGCATAAAACACAGATTTTAGGGGTTGAAGCTCGCAGACTCAGATCGATTAAATCACAGCAGTAATCAGGGTGGAGAGTGCATCTCTGTTGTAGAATGTAGTCTTCATTGGAGTATCGTTGGGGAAAATAACTAAATGCAGCTTAGTCCATAGTTATAGAAGGTATTTTAGATAGTTTTCTATCTGATTTTTAAATAATTAGGTTGATAATTATTATTCTTCTTTTGCGGTTTTTTGGAGAGATATTTGTTGAGGGGAGGGGGGAAAGGGGAGAAGAAGATATTTAGTAAAAAGAAGATTCGAAATTGTTAATCAAAAGATAGAAATTGATTGAATTGTAAAATACGCAAAATACATAAATAATTGAAGAGTAAATTGAAATGAATTTTCATTGGAAGGAAAAGTGTTTGAGGGAGGAAGTAAGGGATCGATAATAATTAGTACTTTTTTTATTGGTTGCAGCTTCATTTGTATTATTCGATCAGTAGTATTATTATTCATTGTGTCGATCGTTGTCAACTAATGCTACTGCTGTCGCTTATGTATCTTATGTATCGATTAATGGACATACTCACGATACTCCTAAGAAGCAATCTGCTCACTGATGGTCAATGCTAGTCAGTTAATTCTTCTATGTTTGAGGGTGTTGTGCATGCATCTCAATTAATTGCTTTTCCTCAACAATTCCGCTTATTACAAGGATCTTCAAATAGTGAGGACAAGAGAACTAACAATGATCATCTTGAGATTACCATAAACTTCTACAAAATATTAGCAAACCATATGTTATTTGTAGTAATACAAGATGAATAAAATAGACTTGATGTTGTAGGATAGCCAAATGAATTAAAATAACAATGAAAAGCATTACAGCTTTCTCAAAGTTAGCACAACAGTTGGTGCAGCAATTACATTGCGTTAAATCAAACTATTGAATTAAAGTTTAACAAAGTAAATAATTATTTTGATAATTCTGCTTCAGATAATCAAATAAACTATTCGAATCGGATTTAAATAGAGGAGAGAATAGATTACTCAATGTATAACATAATGTATCACTGATTGTAAATGAATAATATCAAAAACGCGAGTAGATTCGATGGCTCACATAAGGTCATTGAATTCGCTAACAGTCTCCAATTTCGTTATTGTTATCTTATTATTCTAGTTTAACATTTCGATATAGAGCCTGTAAGGAGTGGCAGGTTCAATCAGCTTTGGGCTATCGATCTGGATAACTGACTCATAGTTAGGAAGTGAGCCGACTCTGAAGATCTATCTTTCGACATTGATCCTCATTTCAAGGCATCTACTTTCTAGAGAACAGTCATTAGTTCTTATGGGTTTTTCCTTTAGTTAAGTGTTGAGATCACCGTAGCCTTCTTTGTATTCAGAGTATCTTATCCATCCATTATAGTCCTCAATACAAAGACCAGTAGTATCTCTCAGATAATTAGGAATTAAACCAAACCAAAACCACTTGTTTTGTCCTTTGACTTACTCGAGCTTTACATGGACAACATAGTTAGTTGAAGGATTCACGATAAAATCCAAGTAGGAAAGACCTCTTCTCTTATTCTGAGAGTTATAGAATTCAAGTTCTTGCTCGCTGTTCTTTGTAATTGCATACTTTCTAGAGTCCTCCCAATTTCCTAAGATAAGCTTGGTTTTCAGCAACAAATTTGTGGGTTTGTATGACTGCAATTCTTTCTGTTTGAATGTTAAAAATAACAAAACGATTAATAATCTGCTTAAACTTAGAGTTAAAATGATTATTGAGATCCTCATTAATTCCTGAATATTCTTCCCTCATTAGGAAGATTTCCATACAAGAGGGAGGGAGGGGATTTCTCAAAAGAAGAAGTTCTGAAAATTTTAGTAGCATAAATAGTTTGAATAGAGAATAATTTGTGAGGATGAATTTACAGCTATTAGGGGATTAATTCATTAGTATTAGTGGAAAATCAAGAAAAGAGTATTTCTTTTTATCTCAACATTGAAATAACTTTTTTCTCCTTCTTAATAAGTTAATTAAGTTAAAGAAATTATAAAATTTAGAAATTGTAATACCTTGGCTGTTTGATCAGAGATTTCTTTTGATAGATTTTTATTTAAGTCTTGCAATTCTCTATTAACATTCAGTTGTAACTGAAGTTGGTCCCCCTCCTATTATCTCTTCAGAAGTGCATTTTTTAATTCATTCCCCTTATAATTTGGAATAAGAAAAGGATTGCTATCTCACAAAGTTGCAAATCAAAATCTGAAGATTGAAAAAGTATCTCTTTTACTTATGAATGAAGTTTGGAAGGAGATTTGTTAAAGAAGTTGATCTCTTTGAGAAGAGAATTAATTTCATCTCTAGCTTTGTTGGGTTGCTAAGTTGAAAATTGATTTTCCATCGCTTGGAAATCACCATAGATTTATTTGATTTTTAGGGTGTTTTTCTCTGAATTCTTCATGTGGTTGTTAATAAAATCCACTAATTGTGCTTCGTTATTATCTGATTAGAGAATTCTCTTTAGATTATCAATATCAACGACTTGCTACCAGCAGGCAAGATATCGTTGTTAGATTTCTTCAAACTCAATTAATTTTCTCTTCTAATGTTATTTGTTTTTTTCAATTTGATCTTGGATCTAGAAAATGAGTTCTGCGAAGAAAGCATCAATTTATTTTGTATTAGAATCCAAGATGTTAAAATTTGATTATATCGCTTAGTGGAGCTGGAGTTCAGGATCGTTAAGGACAGGATAAGTGAATAAATCACTGTCCTATGATGCTAAAAGTACATCCTTAATCTGCAGATAATTATTGGTAGAGATTTTATCCTATTACACGCAACTTATACAAATTTTTGCGTTTTTGGCATTGAATTTGAGATGCAGAAGATCTGCATTTTTTAATGGGTGTCTTGCACATTTTTATGAAATAACCTTTTCGATTTTCACATTATGTTCTAACAAATGATTGCTTGGGTTCTAGTTACTTGGATTTATTGCTTCCATTTCTTGTATCTAAATTCTTTGGCAGATATTGAGTTTTCTCAAAGTTTTATTAATCTATTAATTCTCTTTGTTAGAATCTGCTATCGCTTCCTCACATAAAGATCAAACATCATTAATAAGAATACAATTGCAATTATTTTGTGAAAAGCTCATTAATTGGATAAAAAATCATTAATAAAACTAAGAATTGATGGGGATTGTTTTTTTGATGAAAAGTAAATTCTTAGTAAAGTATAAGAAGTTCTAAGTAGATTTTGATTTAACAGTCTTATTTTCCAATCTCTTTCCTTTTCAAATGTTCAAATTAGATCCATCAAAATTCTAAAATTTTTCCCTTTTTTTTCTTCAGATACCCAGAAAATAATCCTATCAATCACTAGAACACCAAAAGAAGAATAGAAGATTAAATCAGATTGGCTTAAAAAGCTAAGCGAAACTTTAAACCTTCATATCTACCAGACAAATGAACAACTGAGGCCTCTCTTTGGCTAGTGAGACTTTAGTAAACAAACAATACAATTTAAAAATAAAAGCTAAATGAATCTTCAGATTAGCAGAGTAGTTTTGAAAATAAACATATTTTTAGATGTAATCAGATAATTGAGGCTATTCGAATATGTCTAATTATAAAAATTTCAAGCTAACCTTCTTTTAGGGGAATCTAAACTCAAAGCAGACTATCGCTTGATTCTAAAAATATATCCAGTGTCGCATGGATGTATTAGAATGATGATTTATATTTTTAAAGTTCTGAGAATAGTCCAAAAGAAAGCAAGACCATCTATGTGAATAGGTATTTTCTCACAAACCAAATAAACTTTCTTGAAACAATACTCAACAACTCAAATAAAAAGAATGGAAATAACCTGTGAATAACATATTAATTTATAAGAAATCCTTTATTTTTAGTTTTTCACACTCTGAAATCCTTCATTTTTATTTATTTTTTAAAAGTAAACATTAAATTATTTAGTTCTTTTTCGTGTTGTTGCAGCTTCATTTGTATTGTTCTTCAGTAGTATTATTATCCATTATGTCGATCGTTGTCTGCTACTGCTGTTGCTTATGGATTGATTAATAGAGTTACTTAATATCTTGAGAAGCAACCTACTCGCTGATGATAAATGCAAGTCAGTTAATTCTTCTATGCTCGAGGTGTTGTGCATGCATCTTAATTATCTGCTTATAAAAAGATCTTCAAATAGCGAGAACAAGAGTACTAACAATATCATCTCGATATTACCATATGGTTTTCAAATTCAAAGCAAATCAAATGTTATTTGTGTAATACAAGATTAATAAAATAGGTTTGTTGTTGTCTGATAGCCTAACGAATTAAGTTCTTAATGAAAAGCAGTATTACAACTCTCTCTCACAGTTAACACAATCAATTAGTACTGCAATCGCATTGCACTTTATCATACTATTAAATTTAAGGTAAGAAATGTAAGTAGTTCTTTTGATAATTTTGCTGCGTGTTAATCCTTTCCTTAATGTAAAAAAACGAATTAAATCGGATTTAAATAGGAGAGAATAGATTAATCACAGGTGTAACATAAAATAACACAGATTGTTATGCAATAACATCATGTGCACGAGTAGATTCATTGACTCACATCAGATCATTGAATTCGCTAACAGTCTCCAATTGCGTTATTGTCATCTTAGTCTGATTGCATAACCCGCTAAGATAGAATCTATAAGGAGTGGCAGGTTGAATCAGTGTTGGGTTGTCGATCTGAACAACTGACTCATAGCCAGGAAGTGAGCCGACTCTGAAGATCTATCTTTCGATATTTATCCTCATTTCAAGGATTTTTCTTTCAAGAGAATAGGCATCAGTTCTTATGGCCTTTCCCTTTAGGTAAGTGTTGAGATTACCTTGACCTTCTCGGTATTCATAGTATCCTAGAGCTCCAGAAAATACTGAAGTAGCATCTTTCTAGGAATCAGGAAGCAATCCAAAGAAAAAGATCTTATCTTATCCTTTGGCTTACTCCAGCTTTACATGGATGACATAGTTTGTTGAACGATCCAGAATAAAGTTCAAGTAAGCAAAACCGTTCGTTGTTTGCTGAGTATTGTTAAAGAATTCAAGCTCCTGCTAGTTGTTCTTTGTAACTGAAAATTTTTTAGAGTCATTCCAATTTCCTAAGATAAGATTGGTTCCAGGCAACAAATTTGTGAACTTGTACATCAATTATTTCTGTTTGGTTATTAAAAATAACAAATCGCTTAATAATCTGCTTCATCTCAAGAGTTAAAATTATCTTCGAGTTCCTTGTTAATTCCTGAAATATTTCCCTCATTAAGAAGACTTTCATGCAAGAGCAAGGGGATTCCTCAAAAGAAGAAGAACTACTGGAAGGTTTGGTAGCATAAATAGTTTGAAAAGAGAATAATTGATGATGATGAATTTACAGTTCTGGGGGGAGGGGGGGGAGGAGATTAATTGATTCACATTAGTGGAATCAAGAAAAGAGAGTGTAAATGAGCATTTTGAGGAAGCTTAAAATAATTTTATTTACATCCCTTTGCATTTAAGTATTTATTTTTGTAAATCTGCTAAAATATTTGCTGATTTCTCCCTCTACAATAAAACCTCTTTTTTTAATTCTAATTTGTAAATATCTTCCTAAAGTATTCAGTTCTGATTTAAATTATTTAAAATAGTTATTTTTATTTACCTTGGAGATAATAAGTTGTTGGCTCAACGATTGAGTAGATTTCTCTTCATTGTTCAATTTCTGCCTCAAACTAGAGTTACTCTCCTTTTCACACTAAAAAGTTATTAGAATCAAATAATTCAGGAGACAAAAAAATTACATTAAGCTATTGCTTTATCACTGAATTTTCTTAATTCAAACTTGAGATTTATTATTGTTGACCAGATATACTTTGCTTGAAATTGGAGTTCTCTATCTTTAATGCCTAGTTTTCTTAATTCAGACTAGATATTTATTATTGTTGACCAGATATGCTTTGCTTGAAACTGGAGTTCTCTTTCTTTACGACCTCGTTTTCTTGTTTCAAATTGGAGATTTCTTATTTCTAACCAGAATTTTCTTGTCTAAGACTATTGATTTCTTATGAATATTTTTCTTTTAAGATTCGAATTTCCTCAAGATGCACTTACTCCTGCTGCTCATGCATAGTTCGCTGAGCTTAGCTTGTCTAACTCTAGAAATCCTCTAATTCTTTTTGCTTTCTTTAAAGTGCATTTCGGTATTCATCACTCTAAAAATTGAATCAGACAATAACAAAAGCATTAATAACACAAGAGTTTCAAAAAAAATACCTGAAAATCCCTTAAAAAATAATTATACTTGCTCAATAGCTTGAAGAGGAGATGGATGAGTACCTTGAAAAAAGTCAATCTCTTCAACTAATGAGAATACCAGACGTCTTATTCTGTTGGGCTATTCCTCTGAAAATTCGTCTTTGAAACCTCGTAATTAATCGTAAACTTCCTTTATCCTCTGAGTATTTTTCTCTGCATTTGAGACATGATTGCGGACGAATTAGGTTAGTCTTTCTTCATTTTTGTAATCTAAGAGAATTCGTCTAAGATTGTCGATATCAAGTATTTCAGACCAACAAACCTTAGAACTTTAGTAGATATCACCAAATTGTATTAATTTCAACTTTCGGGCTTCTTTCCTTCCTTCAATTTTAACTTCAATTTAATTTGTTAGTTCCTTAAAGAATTTATCCATTAGAATTGTTTCAGAATCCATGTTATCATCAATATCTTGGATCATTTCGCTAGATTCAGAGTCTGTTAGGACCGGGTAACTTAACAATTCTTCCTCGCCCGATTCCTCAAAAATTCCTTTTATATCCTGGTAGTTTTTGCGAGGGATATCTTTTTCTTTTATGCACAATATGCAGATTCTCGCTTTTTCTACATCAGGTATCAGATGTAAATACTCTGCATTCTTTTTAGGATGCTTTTAACATTTAACTTAAAGAACCTTTTAGATATCCTCTTTCGATATTCCCAAGGGATTATCAGCTCTATTCTAAGGTACTTGATTGGAGCTACTTGAACTCTATTATCTTTCATTAGTTGCTTCCATTTTCAGTAATATCTTACTTCTTTCTTTTCTAGCTGCTGAGTTTTCTCAAAGTTTTTCAATTTAATATTTTCTTTGTCAGATTCAGCTCGCACTCCTTCCCACTTAAAGATTGAAAATGAGTAGTTTTTAATGTAACAGTCTTATTTTCTAATATTATTCCTTTTCAAAAGTTCCAATTAGCTTCTTAAAATTCTAAAATTTACCTTATTCTATCTGCCCAAATTCTAAAATTTGTCTTTTTTTTATCTCATCAAATTCTAAAATTTTTCCTTTTCTATCTCATATCCCCAGAAATGAATATCTGATCAATCCCAAACACCAAAAGAACAATAGAAGATAAATTCAAGATTGGCTAATAAAGACAAGTCAAACTTTAAACCTCTCCTTGGTAGCGCAGCTTTCACAAAGAAGACACATTTGATCTATTAAGGCAGAGTGAATCTTTTCGCTTCAGTAGAGTTTTCAAAATAATCACTTTTGTAGATGTAATCTGTTAAATTGAAGAGATCAGAATATGAAAAAATGATCTTAATATCAAACTAATCTTCTTTCAGAAATATCTAAGCTCAAAGCAGACTTTTGCTTGTTGCTAATAAATATGCCTAGTATCAAACAAATGTATCAAAGAATGATTGTTTGTAGTTTTAAAGCTGTGGAAATAGTCATAAAGAAAGTAAGAGCATGTATGTGAATGTGTCTTTTCTTAAAAACCAAATAATCTTTCATGAAAGAATACTCAACAAATTAACTGAAAAGAATGGAAAAAATATGTGAATAACATTCTAAATTATTATTAATCCTTTATTTTTAGTTTCTCAAACTCTAAATACCTTCTAATATCTTGCTATTTTTAATTATTATTTAGTTCTTTTTTCGTGTTGTTGCAGCTTCATTTATTTTATTCTTCAGTAGTATTATCATCCATTATATCGACCGTTGTCTGCTAATGCTGTTATCGATTATGATTAGATTAATCGAAGTACTCATAATAGAAATGCTACTCAGTTAATTCTTCTATGCTTGAGGGTGCTTTGGATGAATCTCAATTAATTGGTTACCTTCAGTAACTCTGCTAAATAAAAGGATCTTCAAATAGTGAGGACAAGAGAACTTACAGTTATGATCTACAAATTACAATAAGCTTCTACAAAGCCAAAGCAAATTCAATGTTATGTAGTATTGCAAGATTAATAAAATAGCTTATTGTTGTCTTTGATATTCAAAAGAATTAAGTTCTTAATTGAAAGCAGTATTACAACTCTCTTTCTCACAGTTAGCACAACAGTTGGTACTGTAATCGCATTGTATTTGATCAAACTATTTAATTAAAGTTAAAATAGTGAAAATAGTTATTTTTATAATTCTGCTCTTTTTTTTTAGTACTTCCCATAATCAAATAATCTAATCAAATCGGATTTAAATAGAGGACAGAATAGATTACTCACATGTGTAACATAAAATATCACAGATTGTTCTGCAATAATATCATGTGCGAGAGTAGATTCATTGACTCACATAAAGTCATTGAATTCGCTAACAGTCTCCAATTTCGTTATTGTCATCTTACTCTGATTGTTTAACCCCAAAAGATAAAACCTGTAAGGAGTAGCAGGTACAATCATTTTTGAGTTATCGATCTGCACAACTTACTCATAGTTAGGAAGTGAGCCGACTCTGAAGATCTCTCTTTCGATATTGATCCTCACTTCAAGGTTTTTTCTTTCTAGAGAATAGTCATCAGTTCTTATTGCCTTTCCCTTCAGGTAAGTGTTGATATTACCGTAATTTTCTTTCTACTCACAGTATTATAAACATCCATTTATTCCCTCCGTAAGATCTTTATCAGAATCAGGAACCAAACCAAACTAAAAGCACTTATTTTATCCTATCGTTTACTCTAGCTTTACATGAATGACGTAGTTAGTTGAACGATTCAGAATAAAGTTCAAGTAAGACAAACCGTAATAAAATTCCTGGGTGTTGTTAAAGAATTCAAGATCCTGCTAGGTATTCTTTGTAACGGAAAGCTTTTTAGAGCTGCTATAGTTTCCTAAGATAAGGTTGGTTCCTGGCAACAAATCTGTGAGTTTGTATGGCGGAAATTCTTTCTGTTTGGATGTTAAAAATAACAGAATGATTAATAATCTGTTTCATCTTAGAGTTAAAATGATCAGATCCTCTTTAATTCCTGAAACACTTCCCTCATTAAGATTTTCATGAAAGAGGAAGAGGATCCCTCCGAAGATGAAAGAATAACTTCTGGAAGGTTTGGTACATAAATAATTTAAAAAGAGAATCATTGTTCATGATGAATTTACAGCTCTTTGGGGATTAATTCAATCATATTAGAGGAAAATCAAGAAAAGAGTGTAAATGAGTATTTTTATGATCCTTAAAAACAGTTTATTTACAACAATTTGTATTATGATATTCCAACTGCAAGGCAAATAGGATAGCTTGTTATTATTATCTGTATTTTCATTTATCAATTATTGAGTTGATTTGTACCCAAATTTAGTATATTATTAAGTTATTCTCTCTAAGATTTCTTTTTTACAGTCAATTAGGAACTTATTTTCAGATGCTGATTGGTATTAAATGGGAATAGCATATTTCCACTACATTGGGAATGCTTATTTTTAACTGGAATTGTGAGATAATTAAAAGTAAGGAGAATTATTTGCCATATTTTTTATATTAGTATTTGCCATGTTCTTGTTTCCTAATTCACTTTCTTTGTCACTGTTGATAATTAGCAAGTCATTAATAGCACAACATACTACTGGGTTTATTTAGAGTTATACTAATGCTGGAGATAATCCGTCGTTATTTACGTTAGTAACTGCACTCTTTATCATGTTTCGGTATGAGAAGTGAGTTTCTTCAATAATTTGTTCGATAGTATCGCACCAGAGTTTAGATAAATTCACACAAAATGCAATTGATCTTCTAAAGTTTTGTTATTCTAATCTTGATGCTCTTCAGGACAAAATTTCAAGTTAGGCAAAATATAAGTAGATGGATTTAATAGCTTGTTTGGTTTTCTCATTTTAACTTAATGCATATTATTCTTCAGTTTCATCAATCATTCGCTTAAGATCTTAATCTTCTGATAATTTGAGTAGAGTATGTATATCCTGAATCCATTCTTTATCTTAATCAATAAGTGTCTTCCCATTACTTTTTCGTTGAGCTTTTATCTGTTATTCATTGTTCAGATTATTTTCTTTGATAACGTCTTCCACGGTCTGAGTAATTACTTTGTCATTCTTATCAGTAAATTGTTTCATTCGAATTTATTATTCTATTTCAAATAGTATTTCTTCATCGAATTTGGATTTCAGTTGATTTTTTTTAATCCCATATTATATTATCTTAATTGCTTACATCCCTTTTTTAATCAAGGTTGATAATTGCGTAATAATAATAAAAATATCTCTCTTTTGATAAATTTTGAATCCTTATTTATCCTTTCAAAAAAACATCAAAGAAATTCAGTTTAATTTTTAATAAATTGTGACCAGTTACATTGATTTCTTTGCTTTGATCAGAGATTTACAGATTGTTATTTTAGCCTTGAATTTTTTCAATTTTCAACTTCTCCTCTTCAATTTACTTATTACAAGCACTGAGTTACTGCTAGAGTTGATTCACTTCTTGTTTTTTCCTCAAAAGCTCATTTCTCATTTCTCCAATCTTTAATAGGTAATTATTCACACAAGTATTAATCTCATACAATTTAAAATAACAGCTGAATATCCTTATTTTGAACAGCTATTTTATTTACATAAGTAGACTGTTGGTTGTCCAACGGTTAAGAATATTTCTTCTCACTATTCTTTTTACCCAACAAATTGAAGCAGCTTTGTTTCTCCTCCTAAAAAAGTTAATAAAGTCAAAGAAATCTTAAGATTTAGAAATTTTAGTACTTTGGCTGTTTGATCAGAGATTTCCTTTAATAGATTTCTATTTTAGTCTTGCAATTCTCCAATAACATTCAATTATAACTGAAGTTGATCTACCTCCTATTATTTCTTCAGAAGCACATTTCTTAATTCATTACTCTAACAATTTGGAATAAGAAAAGGATTACTATCTCGGAAGTTGCAAATCAAATTCTGGATATTTAAAAAGTATTTCGTTTACTTGGGTATTAAGTTCGGAAGGAGATTTGTCAAAGAAGTTGATCTCTTTGAGAAGAGAATTAATTTCGTCTCTAGTCTTATTGGGTTGGTAAGTTGAAAATTGATTTTCCATAGCTTGAAATTCATCTTAGATCTATTTGATTTTTAGGGTGTTTTTCTCTGAATTCTTCATGTGGTTATTAACAAATTCGATTAATTGTGCTTCGTTATTATCTGATTAGAGAATCCGCTTTAGAGTATCAATATCAACGATTTGCTACCAGCAGGCAAGATAGCGTTGTTAGATATCTTCAAACTAAAGCATTTTTAGTTTTTAGAGTTGTTTGTTTTTTTCAATCTAATCTTGAATTTAGATTGTGAGTTAGGCGAAGAAAGAGTCCATTTATTATTTATTAGAATCTAAGATGGCAGAATTTTATTAAATGGCTTAGCGGAGCTGGAGTTGAGGGTCATTAAATACAGGGTAAGTGAATAAATCACTATCCCATGAAGGTAAAAGTACTTCCTTAATCTACAGGCAACTATTGAAAGGGATGTTATCCTATTAAACGCAAGTAAGGCAAATTCTTGCGTTGTTGACATTGGATTTGAGATGCAAAAGTTCTGCATTATTTAGTGGGTGTCTTGTACATTTTTAGGAAAGAATCTTTTCTATTTCAGCATTTCCTTTTAGGAAAGGGTTGGTTTGATTCTAGTTACTTGGATTTATAACTTCCATTTCTTGTATCTAAAGTCTTTTGCAGATGTTGAGTTTTTTCAAAGTTTTATCAATTTAATATGTTTTCTTTGTGAGAATCTGCTCGCGCTTCCCAGATTAAACTCAACCATCATTTTTTAAAATATAATTGCAATTATTATTTTAGCAAAAAATAATAGAAAAAATAAAACTTATTAGGTTCCATTATTTTCTCATTTTGAAATGCTTTACTATTTTGAGAATAAGGTTACCCTATTCTACTTCCTTTACCTGATTCTCAATGGTTTTAGCTAAAGCTTTTAAATGAAGTAGAGGAATTCAAATGACTTCCTGACCAAATTCAAACTTTTTAACAACTTGTCTTGATAAATACTTTCTCTCATAAAAAAATTCCCTCTAAACTTGAAAAGAATAAACAATAAAAACAAAAAAATCAACAAACCTTACGAGTCATAAATAATCAATAATAAAACAAATTTCTGATGAAATTATTCTTTTACTTTGCATTTTACTAGTTTTTCTTCTCTTCACCAGCAACCTTCTTTTTCTTTCTTGGCTTACAAATTGCTCTATGCGATTGTCTGATTTTAAGACCCTTACTGGTTGCTGTTCAATGTTTATTCTGCTACTCTAATCTGACCGTTTGATTCTTTCTTATTCTTGATTTTCCTAGCAAAACTTAAGAAGGCCTACGTGACAGAGTCGGAAGTCTTAGCGGAAACCTCAAAGAACTCCATTTACATTGATTGAGCATATGATTAAGCAGCCTCAGTGCTAACTTATCTATTTTCTATGTCAATTTTATTTCCAATCAACATAAGCTAATTTTCAAAGAAAGCATGATTTTCCACTTCGTTCACCCAGCTTTCGATGTTTTTGAATGAGTCCTCATATGAAACATCATAAACTAAGATGATACCATCAGTCCCTCTGTAATAAGCAGACGTTAGGTCCCTTAATCTTTTATGTCCTGCTGTCTCCCAAATCTAAAGTTTTACTTATTTTCCATCTATTGTAAAAGTCTTGAATTTGAAATCTACTCCAATCGTTATGTGATAGTTCTCATTGAATTTATCATCGCATACTCTCTCTAGTAATGAAGTTTTATCTACGCCACCGTCTCCAATTATAACAAGTTTAAAGAAAGGTTTTTAATACTACATCATTTTCTCATTCATTGGCTGAGAAAAGTTTTTGTATGTTTGTGAAATCTCTCTGTTTCAATTTTTAATTACATTGAGGAGGCATTATTTTTGATTTTCTTAGAATCACAAATGTATTTGGGTAAAGTTAAAGTAATTTCTAAACCAATTATCTTTGAAAAATTTGACAATTTTGATTCAACCTTTAATTTATTTTATTGTTTTATCAAACCCTCCATCAGATTTAACTAAAAACTAAAAGATACTATTTGAAGATCGATTTCTTGATCCTTAAAGATGTATTATTAATTATTTATTTATGTTCTAATTTTCACTTGTAGAATTATTATAAATAATTTCGAAATCTCTTCTACCAGACAAGGCTTAATAGAAGTAATTTTCGAACATCAATAATCTTACGATTAAGTTGCGTTCATCTAGCTTTTAGATCATTGTGAAAAATAATAAGACCAATTTAATTGTTTAGCAGTTTATTTTCAAGGAAGTTTAGGATTCTGATTGATCTCTGTCAATGCTTGATTTTCCAGAGCTTTTTTTTGAGATTATTGCTGTACACAAGCTTACAATTTTTAATAGCAAGGTTAGATGAACTTTATTTATTTTTTCTTGTTGTTCCTCGTTTTAGCAACAAAACAACAAAAACTAATTAAGGAGTTTTTAGAATCTCATTTTAAAATGCTATTTTACAGAGAGCTACATAAAATTATTATGTTTCCTTTACCTGATTATTTTTCTTTTTTCTCAATGGTTTTAGTTGAAGGTCTTTCAAATCAAGTAGAAGAATTTAAACTTGAAAAGAATAAACAATAAAAACACAAAAATCAACAAACCTTACTAGCCATAAATAATAGTAATGAAACAAATTTCGCTATGAAATAATTCTACTACTTTATATTTACTATTTTTTCCTCTCCTCAGCAGCAATCATCTTTTTCTTTCTTGACTTCCAATTTCTTCGATGTAAGTGTCTGATTTTTAGATCCTTGCTGGTTGCTGTTCTATGTCGATCCTGCTACTCTAATCGGATCCCTTACTTCTTTCTTATTCTTGATTTTCCTAGCAAAACTTAGGAAGGCTTACGTGACAGAGTCGGAACTCTTAGCGGAAACCTCAAAGAACTCCATTTACTTTGATTGAGCATATGATTAAGCAGTCTCAGTGCTGACTTGCTTCTTTTCTATGTCAATTTTATTTCCAATTAACATAAGTTAAACTTCTGAGGAGGCATGATTTTCCACTTCTTTCGCCCAGCTTTCGATGTTTTTGAATGAGACCTCATCGGAAACATCATAAACTAAAATGATACCATCAGCCCCTCTGTAATAAGCAGACGTTATGTTTCTGAACCTTTCATGTCCTGCTGTGTCCCAGATCTATAGTTTTATTTATTTTCCATCTATTGGAAAAATCTTGAATTTGAAATCAACTCCTATGGTGAGATAGTTCTCACTGAATGAATCATCGCTTACTCTCTCCAGTAATGAGGATTTACCTACACCGCAGTCTCCAGTTAAAACAAGCTTAAAGGAAGTAGAATTTTGAATCATTTTATCTTTCAGTGGCTGAGAAGATTGATTTTGCTTTTGTTAAATTTCTCTATCTCAATTTCTTTCTCTTTTTTTCTCTTAGAATTAGTCAAAGTACTATCAGTTGATAAATCAATTTGAAAAACAATTTTGATAAATTAAAATCCTTCATCAGGTATTAATTTAAGATTAAAGGTTATGATTCGAATGTTTTTTATCCTTTAAGTCATATTACATTATTTTTTTCTGAATTTGAGAATGATTATAACTACTTCTGAGCGGATTTCTGTGAGTATTAAGACATATTGATTGTCTTCATTAAAGTGAATGGTCTATTGATGAATGATTTAATGCTTTTTAGGCGAAAGAAGACTTGTGAATTAGTTTAGAATTGATCTGCTAGATAAAATCTTTTTTTATCTAGCAGATCGAAGGGAAAAAATGAATTTCAAATTTGTTGCATTTTTTAAATAATACAATAAATAGACTTATCTCTTAAATAAAAAAACTCCAACTATTAGCAAATAACAGTAGTGTTCCTTTCCAATAGTAAAACATCAAAAATATTCATTTCTGTTAGATTAATTATTTGAGAACATAAAAACAAAACTGGATGCCTTTCATTTCGTAATGTCTTTTTTAATCATCTCTATCATTTTCCCATAGACATCAAATAATTAACCTGGTCCTTCTTTCTTGCCGTTCTTCCATTCACCCTTGTAAACTGATCCATTTGAATATTAGGAAATGCCTTGAAAGATAAATCATATCAATCAAAGAGAAATAAATAGACAAACAAATTGATGAAAATCAATAGAGTTTGAACCTAAAAAAAGAAGGTGAAGGATAATAAACAATAATTCTGATTTTTTGTTACCTTTTCCTTCCTTTTTGTCATTTATCCACCCTCCATCATAGCTTGATCCATCAGGCCATGAGTACTTACCTTGATGAAAAGACAATTATCATTAATAATAGTTTTAATAATTCTTTGTAATTCTTTTCTTTTCTGTTCTTTTTGTTTACCTTGTCCGTCCTTCTTATCATCCTTCCAATTCCCTTCGTATGTTGATTTATCAGGCCAGGTAATCTTACCTTTTTGTGTGTAAAAATTCCATTAATCAACGATATTAATTCAGATAAAGCAATAATCTATGAATAAAACAACAATAAAAAGATAATCTCTCTCTTCTCTCTCTCTTACCTTTCCCATTTCTCTTGCCATCCTTCCATTATCCTTAATGTTTTGCTCCATTAGACCAAGAATACGATCCTATTATTGAAAATCATATCAACAAAAAACAAATAGAGATTTCATATTAGAGACAGCAAAGCTACTAAAAAAATATTGCTAATTCTTCCTTGATTTCCTTTAATCTCATACCTAAACCGCTCATCTTGTCGTTTTTCCACTCTCCCTTATAACAATCTCCAGATTTAAAGGACATCTTGCCTGTGTTGAAAATATGATTATTATTAAAAAATAGTATTCTTTTCACAACACCAAAAAAAAATTAATACCTTATCCTTGCCTAACTTTTTCATTGATGAGTTATCCTTCATACTTGCCTTCTTCAAAGTCTAGAATAGAAGGTCTTTAAAGATAATAGGAAAAAGGCAATTTAGTCAACAACAGGGAGGAGAAAGCCATCATGTAGTTATTAAAAAATATGAATTCCCAAGTTTATTTAACACTTCTGCGATTTACATTTGATCCAGCTTCTAATAAAATGCAGGAAATGATTTATTTTGATCAACTGAATCATGAAGCGACGGCTCATCCTGCATCTATTTTTCAAACTCGAGTTTTTTGCAATTGTCTTCTTTCTGCTCAATTTACCCAGCAAAAATGGGATTTTTTCTTTCACTAGAAGAAGTCTTATTCTTTTCTTAGAATATGGATACATCACTCATGTTTAAGAAGTCAGGAGATGCAGGAGGTTCTTGAATACTTGATGGAATTATGCTCAAGAATAAATCCAAGTTACCAATCATGTCCTAAATAATTTCCTTGATTTACTCAGGCAATTCCAATGAAAACATGTTCTTTAGACGATTGAATTCTTAGAGAGTAGTTTCCATCAGACGTGTATTTGCAGAACACTTCGAGACATGCTCTTTGATGCATTTTTAGAGTACGCTGCTGTCTTGATTGTTATTCGATAGAAACTATGATTTGAACTCTTCTATTTCATTTATTTATCTGAAGCACGTGAGAGTTGTCTTGTATAATTCAGCTAGTTATTAGATCTTGAGTTTCTGAGCATTTTTCGCTTTTTCGATAGAGTCTAGAATAGTCGCTTTGAGGCTAGCAAAGAACTGTTCGGATTGAGAACTAATTTTTTCAATCAATCCTAAAGAATTTTACACTTCTCTGATGAGTTGCATGTTTTCCAACACTGGGTAAGTTTTCAGAAAGCTATCTGAGGAAGATCCAAGCAACTAGCGGATAGAGAGTACTTTGTCTAAAGGGATCAGATACTCTTAAGTGCATAAGATACAGATTCTAGGGGTTGAAGCTCGCAGACTCAGATCGATTAAATCACAGCAATGATCAGGGTGCAAAGTGCATTTCTAATGTAGAATCAATTCTTCAGAGGAATTTCCTTGAGGGAAATAGCTAAGTGAAGCTTAGTCCATAGGCGAGTAATGTGTTTGAGCGTGAGTTTGACTTTGCTTTTATTATGATTTACTAGTAAGGTTGCAAAGGTTGCTGATGATGTTTAACTAGGAATAACTTTTATTTTTCTTTCTTTTGCGGTTTTTGAAGAGATATTTGTTGGGGAGAGAGAGAGATTTAGTGAATCGAAGTTGGGAAATTATTAAGGAAACGAAAGAAAGAAATATTTTGGATTATTATTAAATATATAAAATACATACATCACAGGAGAATGAGCGCACATTGTATTATCATTGAAATAAAAGAAATGGATTTGGGGGAGGCAGTAAGGGATTGATAATCAATATATATTTATTATTTCTCTCTTTTTTTGGTTCAGAGAATAAGAAAAAGCAATGAAATTATGAGAATCAATCAATCTGGTTGATAATAGTTGAAATGAAATTGTGAATGAGAAACTCTCTCCAAAGGACGAAGAATTAAGAAAAAAAAGCAAACAATTCATGCTTTCATCTGATGATAAAATATATCTTTGAATTTGTTTCGATGCTTTTTCGAACATATTTAAAATAAGAGATGCATTTAATATATTATTATTTTATTTTTCTTTTGCCATCACCATCCCATATTAATTCAAATCAACAATATGCAAAATAGATAAATGACTACTGTCAATAAATAATAATCATTTGATAGAAACTTAAATCTAATTACTTGATTATCATTCTTTTCCCCAACTCCCTCCTCTTTTGTTCTATCTCTCAATCACTTCCCACTTTCTCACTGAAGCTCTTGATGATTTCCTGCAATTTCTTTTTATAGTTTTTGAAGATTTTGAATCTCTTAATTAAGTGCAGTGCAATTATCTGAGAGAGATTCATACTCCTTAGAGAGATCAGTATATTCATCGTTTTTCCTTTTTAACAGTTTCAAATAATAC
>Ga0302271_10001033_pt1 | contig 27263 bp, 19 predicted proteins | sample III_Bog_N1_1_FD_198767 | JGI IMG/M metagenome (GOLD analysis project Ga0302271, IMG submission 198767) | Peat permafrost microbial communities from Stordalen Mire near Abisko, Sweden - III_Bog_N1_1 | ecosystem: Environmental > Terrestrial > Soil > Wetlands > Peat | place: Sweden: Abisko... | reverse complement strand
ATTACGCGGGGGTTGCCAGGGGGTTGCCAGGGGGTTCATAGGGGGTTTACCCCTCCGAACCCCCTGGCAACCCCCTGGCAACCCCCTATGAAGTATGATCAAATGACGACAGAAATTCGAAGATTGTTTCAACCCAAAAAAGATTTTTCGCAATCCGAACCCGGATATTTCTTATTTTCCCTTTGTTGGAATTTGATCTGTTTGCTTTATCACAGCCCCTGTTTTTTTTCTATCCATTAAAACTTCTTATTTTTCAACTAAAATTTTATTTTAGTTTTAACACATCTCGGTAACTTGATATTATCCAGTGTAATAAGATATAAGGCCGTTTTAGATATATAAAATGTAATAAATACAATGTTGTAAAACATATAAAATGTTATTTCACCAGAACTTTTTTGTCTTTATCTGTGTTAACTCTATATGTATTGATAATATTTTTAAACAATTATTCAATTTAATTTGATATGGGTTACGATAAGTTGGTGTATTTAAAAATGAAATCAGGCCAACAATGTTCCTGTTTTTAATAGGTGCAATGAAATTGTTACTGTTTTGAACAGTTTTTTTTTTTTTAATTTGCACGATCTTATATTTGGTTTTTATTATTTGTACCTGCCATAATATTCTGACTTATAAGATGTAATAAAACTTAAAATTTTGGGATTTAGATAATTTATATAGTGAAGAATTAATATTCTATTTTCACCATAAACCTTTTGAATTAATCGTTGTTATTGTAGAATGATAACCTTTATTAAACAATAGCATTGAATTGAGTTGATTTAGCCCTGTTTATTGGCGTTTTTAAATATAGTTTTAAAAATATTATGTAATTTATGTGCGTTTGAAAGCAATGGAAAAACGAAGAATCAAATCGGGTTTCAATTTAAAGTTGATGTTAAAACTGAAAGCTTAGATGAATGTCAATATGAGTATTTGTCCATTAAAAAATTCAAGGACTAAGGAAAAAGATGATTTTTCAGTGAAAGTGGATGATGAGATTAATGTAACAGAGAAATACATTCTGTTTGATTTTCTTACTGGTTTTAGAATTGAACATACATTAGAAGTGCATTATTTGTTGAATTAAGATAGCATTTATAGTTAATTGAATTTTCTCGTTAGTTGCTTACTCATGTGACTGACGAACATTGTTATGATAAAGTATTACTATATAGATATAAGGTAATTGTATAAAAATACCTTAGTTGAAAAGAGCTTTATAATTGTATTTACTTGTTCCGACGCATATCACTAATAATTTACCATTATTCACTATCCGGTCAAAACAGACATTAGAAAAACCGGATAAAAAAGGAAACAACATGATTTATAAGAAAACGAATTTTTATGGGCTGTTTTTTATGATACTACTCTTAAGTTCTTGTGGTTCAGGGAAAAATATTGCCTATTTTCAGAAACATGACAATAAAGCAAATCTGAACGAACAACCAAAATCAACTATTTTATCAGATTCGCAAAAAAAATCAGCGAAATCACATAAAAATACTGACCAGAGTTCTATCCCTAATTCTTCGGGTATTTACAATGTGGAAAAAACAACAGGTTTATATGATGCACACATAAAGCCGAAAGATATACTAAGCATTACTGTGGTGAGTACGGAGCCAGAAGCTTCGAGGATATACAATCTGATAGTACCTCAAATGACTGAAGCTTCGAATCCAACGAATGTCTTCTCTCAACCAGCTTTGCAGACTTACCTGGTTGATAACGATGGGAATATTGATTTCCCTATTTTTGGTAAAATTAAAGTTGCAGGATTTACACGTAAAGAACTTGAATCTTTTCTTCAAAAAAAACTGTCTCCGGAATTTAGTAAAGAATCACCAATTATTACCATTCGGTTTATGAACTATTCGGTGAATATTTTAGGAGAAGTACTGAGGCCTGGAAAATTTGAAACAATCAATGACAGAATTACAATATTTGAAGGTCTGGCAATGGCAGGTGATTTGACTATTTATGGTCGTCGCGATAATGTGATGGTATTGCGCGAAAATTCAGATGGGAGTAAAGAATACATTACTCTGAATTTAAATGACAAGGATGTCATTAATTCACCTGCTTATTATCTGGAACAAAATGATGTGGTGTATGTAGAACCTAATAAGTCGAGATCAAAATCATCTAATTATGGAGCTGCAGAAACATTTGGAATTTCTTCCCTGTCTGTTTTGTTATCGGTAACCAGTTTGTTAATTACGGTTTTTAATGTAAAAATATAACCCTTTCTTTATCTGTTGATTGATTGTTTTATTTCTGATTTTAACATAAAAATTGATTATGAATAAATACTCCGAATTTGAAAAAGGAAACGAAAAAAAAATTGATTTTCAAGCTCATTTATTTAAATTTATCGCTTTCTGGAAATGGTTTGTTGTTTCTTTAGTTTTTTGTTTAATCGTTGCGGTTATCTATCTCAAGTTTGCATTGCCGGGATACGAAGTTACTACTTCTATTTTATTAAAAGATGATGTTAAAGGTGGCGGGTCTATGGAAATGAACCTGATTAAAGAGCTGGGACTTTATTCTCAAAAAAATAACGTGGATAACGAACTGGAAGTGTTGAATAAATCAATCTTAATGGAGCAGGTAGTCCGTGAACTTGGTATTTATGCCAGTTATACAAAACTCGGAACATTCGGGATTCTGAAACAATTCGGCGTTGAACCCATGGATACTCAATTTGGATCATTTAGGGAAAAAATACTATATGGATCAGAATGTCCAGTGCTTGTACGTTTGCCTGAACCTTTTCTAACAAATATGAATAAAATCATCGAGTTTGATATTTTAACACATCCGTATGGAGTGTATGAATTTATCGGTGTTTATAAAGGTGAAAAATACAATGTAAAAGCGTCTATATCGGATAATACCGTGTTGTTGCCGTTCGGGAAAGTAAATATCACGAGAGGCAATTTCAGACCCGCTGAAGACATGGTTATGAAAGTTGTTTTGGTTAACCCCATGATTAAAGCGAATCAAATAATGGGACAATTGAAAATGGACCTGACTTCCAAGTTCACGTCGGTGGTGAATATTACATTTATGACTTCAAACGTAAGGCTCGGTCAGGACTTATTGAAAAAAATGGTGGAAATATATAACCGGAATGATCGAAACGATCAAAATGTAATGGCTAATACAACTGCAAAATTTATAGATGAAAGGTTAATGACACTTACCAGAGAACTTGGAGATGTTGAGTCGAAAGTTGAAAATTATAAACAGAATCAGGGTTTAACAGATATTAAATCGGAATCAGACATGTTTATTCAACAAACCGGTGATTTTGCTCAAAAACGATTCGAATTAGAAACTCAACTGGCTATTATTACAGATCTGGATGAATACCTTCATAAAAAGGAGAATCGATACCAGCTTATTCCGGCAAGTTCCAGCATAAAAAGCCAAGGATTAATTGAATTGATTAATAATTACAATCGATTATTATTACAACGGAATCGACTTTCAAGAATAGCTACAAATAGTAATCAAGCAATGATTGATTTGACAACTCAAATTGAATCAGTGTTTGGCTCTGTCCAATCCAGTGTCCGGAACGAGAAAAAGAACCTGCAGATTGGGCAACAGGATCTTTTGTCCAAAAACAGAGAAAATGCAGCGCATATCAGGGCCATTCCACGTCAGGAACGAGAATATACAGAAATAAAGCGACAACAAGGAGTTAAAGAAGGCTTGTTTTTGTTTTTACTTCAGAAAAAAGAAGAAAATTACCTGAAAATGTCCATGGTAGAGCCTCTTGCTAAGTTGATCGATAATGTGAATGGTGGCGACCCGATAAGTCCTAAAAACTCAATGATCTTGTTAATATCCATTCTCTTTGGCCTGGGAATTCCAGTAATTGGTATTCTGATTCGTGATTTACTCCGGTATCAAATTGAGAATAAGAAAGAATTAGAGGGGTTAACCAGTATTCCTGTCCTGGGTGAAATCCTTAAAAATAAACAATCCAATAAAGTTATTTTACATGAAAACAGTACTGACAGTTTTACTGAGTTAGTCAGGTTATTACGTACAAACCTGCTATTTGTATTAGATACTCCTGATAAAAAGGTGATTAATATTGTTTCGAGTATTAGTGGGGAGGGGAAAACCACGGTAGCAATTAACCTGGCAATAAGTTTGGCATTGCTGGATAAAAAGGTATTGATTCTTTGTCTGGATATCCGTAAACCAACACTGGATGTTTATCTGGGTTTGGAGAATACAACGGGAATAACTATGTTCCTTTCAGGTCATATGCCTCAGAATGAATTGGTAAAACCTTCGGGAGTACATCCTGACTTATATGTTATTACGGCAGGACCTATACCGCCGAATCCAAGCGAATTGTTGGCGAAACCTTCGCTGGATAAACTGGTTTCAGATCTACGCACGCAATTTGACTATATCGTCATTGATACAGCTCCGTTACAAGTTGTATCCGACAGTTTTTCATTAAACAGGTTGGCGGATGTAAATCTGTATGTTGTACGGGCTGATTTTACACCCAAGAGAAATATTGAAGAAGCTGCAATTCTTTTTGCAAAAAACAAACTGAAAAACATGTATTTTGTATTGAATGATGTTGACAGTAGAAAAAACACCCTTCAGTATGGCTATGGGAAAAAATATGTCTATGGTTATGGAAATGACGACGACAAGAAAAAAGGGAATAAATAGACTGATCACTCATATTTAATTAATAATATTTTGTCTTCTGAAAATAACAAACGAATAGCAAAGAACACCTTGCTGCTATACTTTCGAATGCTACTGACAATGCTCGTATCGCTTTTCACTGTAAGAGTAGTATTGAGTACACTTGGTGTTTTGGATTATGGGATTTATAATGTTGTAGGTGGTGTAGTAGGTATGTTCGCTCTTTTGAGCAACACAATGGCAAGTGCGTCACAACGTTTTTTTGCTTTTGAATTGGGACGAAACGATTTTTTACAATTAAAAAAAACATTCGCTTTAACAGTAACAATCTATTTAATAATTGCTTTTGTTGTTATAGTATTAGCAGAAACGGTAGGATTATGGTTTTTAAACCATAAAATGGTAATTCCAATTAACCGGTTGTTAGCAGCTAACTGGATTTATCAATTCACTATATTTTCCTTTGTAGTTGGAATCGTTACAATTCCCTACAATGCCGTAATAATCGCACGTGAGAATATGAAGGTTTATGCCTACGTAAGCATTATTGAAGTTACTTTTAAATTGTTGATTGTTTATTTATTAGTACTTTTTTCTTTCGATAAGTTGAAACTTTATGGTTTTTTGATGTTTGCTACCAGCTGTTTGATTAGTTCAATTTATATTATTATAAGCAAGAGGAAGTACGAAGAATGTAAGTTTCAGTTTTATTGGGAAAAAAAGTTGTTTAAGACGTTAATGAGTTATTCCGGTTGGAATTTATTTGGTTCGTTAGCAGGAGTCTTTAATAATGAGGGAGTCAATATCTTGTTAAATATATTTTTCGGACCGATTGTTAATACTGCGCGAGGGATAGCTTTTCAGGTAAGTACTTCGGTTAATCAATTTGTATCCAATTTTATTACAGCAGTTAATCCTCAGATAACAAAATATTATGCAGCCAATGAAAAAGAACAAATGACGAAATTAGTATTTCAAAGTTCCAAATTATCTTTCTATTTGTTATTTATACTTTCTATGCCGGTTTTACTGGAAACAAATTTTATTCTCACTCTCTGGCTAAAAGAGACTCCAGAATATGTCATAATTTTTACACGATTAGTTATTATAGCGGCGTTGATTGATTCATTGTCATATCCATTGATGACTGCTGCGCAAGCTACTGGTAATATTAAGCGATATCAAACTGTAGTTGGAAGTATGATGTTACTAAATTTACCTATTTCTTATTGTTTTCTTAAATTGGGGTTTCCTCCACAAATTACAATGGTGGTAGCCATATTTATCTCATTTATATGTTTATTCCTTAGGCTGTTGATGCTAAGAACGATGATCGGGCTGGTTTTTAAAGATTTCCTCAATCAGGTATTGGTGAGAATATTCTTTGTAAATATAGTTGGTTATATTTTGCCCATATGGCTGGTTTTATTTTTAGATGATAATTTGTCACGGTTTCTAATCGTCGGGATATGTGGTCTGATTACATCTATAGGATCCATCTATTTGATCGGTCTAACTATGAATGATCGGGTTCTTTTAAATAGCTTTCTAAAAAAGGATTCATCAACTAATAAGCAGTAGTATTTTAAATCTCAGGATTTATTTTAATTTTAATTCAGACATGAATATAAAGATAAAAAACACGATAGAGACTATTTTACCCTTGAAGTTTGTCTATTACTTGAAATTAAAAAACACGACAATCTCTTCATTTGTGAATTTGTTGAAGCACTATCAATATGATTTTGAGCTTTATTATAAATTTTCAGGTATTTCTGGACGGAATTCTTCCTTAAACCTTATAGGAGATTTAATTCGAAAATATCATGTAATTGAAAAGGGTTTAACAATGCCACAACCCCGATTAGGTTTTGGAAAGGAGGTACTTATTTCCTTGTGTGATGTTTGTGAGAAGTTCATATTGAATTACGGGAATGCTGATGAACAATTGTTACATGCCATAGGAGTGATTTTAGAATATGAAGATTTTCATAATGTTCACAATTACAAGTTAGATACTGATGTGCTTTCTGCAATTCAAAAAATAAAAGGTTATCCCACAGATGTAAAAGCGACATTTCAGAAAGAAGTAACTAAAACAGTTTTTTTTGACAAGAGTGATAGTGATTTTTTTCAATTTTCCAATTCCCGTTCGAGTATAAGAAACTTTACAGATGAGGATATCCAATTAGATAAAATATTGAATACCTTAGATCTTATTCGAAACACTCCCTCAGCATGCAACCGTCAATCATGGAGAACTTATGTATACACAGATAAAAAGAAAATATTAAAATTACTGGACATACAAGGAGGAAACAGAGGATTCGGTCATTTGACGAATAAGTTGATTGTAGTTGCAAGTGAAGTAGGTGTTTTTAATGGAGAGGAAGAAAGAAATCAGGCTTACATTGATGGAGGTATTTATTTAATGAATCTGGTTTATTCATTACATTACAACCAAATAGCCGCATGTATTTTGAATTGTAGTAATTCAATAGAAAAAGATAAAGAATTAAGAAAATTAAGCATGATTAAAGAGAGTGAAGTATTTATAGCCATGGTTGCTTGTGGTATTCCTCCAGAAACCTTTAAGATTGCAACTTCAACGAGATATAGTTTAGATAAGACTAATGTAATTATTTGAAAGTGTATGTCTTTTGAGTCAAATGCAACCTTGCTTTAAACGGAAAAAAGCATTGTCAATTAGGACGTAAAATTGAGACTAAAAAATAACTCACTTACGATAAACGAGTTCGAATGGTGAATAAACAAAAATGACGATGAAGTATTATATAATTGTATTTCTATCTCTCTTAATGACTAATTTTTTTGGACTGACTAAAATCAATAACACGATATTGTTAGGGCTGATGATTCCTTTTGTAATTATAGAGTTTTCAGAGAAAAGTATCTTTAAATGGTATATTGTTGCTGTTTTTATCGGTATATCCCTGAGTATTATATCCTGTAACTATTTTCGGGGACAACCGATGTTGATGACATTTAAGGCAAGTGTTATTTATTATTATATCTTATTTTATTTTGTATTGAAATATCTCGATATTCCAATATCCCAAATGGAAACTTCTTTAATGATTCTGGTAATCATTTTCTGTGCCTGCTACATTGTTCAGTATATTCTTTTCCCAACAGTGATATTTTCCGGAGTTGAAGAGCAGCTTATTTCTCCTGATAATATCCGTATCCGTTTGGTAGGACAGGGGTTAAGCTCATTAGGCTATTTCTTTGGATTGAATAAGTATTTACACAACAATAAGAAACTTCATTATTTATTTCTTGCAATTTTATGTTTTGGTGTTATTTTTTTAATGGGTTTCCGCACCATGTTAGTCATGATCAGCATTTTTACTTTTTTACTGATTATTCGGGTAAAAGGGTTTAAATGGAATGTGTTATTATTTAGCTTGTTGGGGTGCGGTTTGTTTATAGCGATGCTACAAATTCCGGTATTTTCCGAAAAAATGAACGCTATGTTGGATAGACAACAGACAGAGGTACTTTCAAACAAGGATTATATTCGATTAGTTCAACTAAAATACTACACCCAGGTTCATTTTAAAAGCGTTTGGGAGTATATCTATGGCTCCGGAATGACATACAGTACAGAACATGAAAGTTCCGCTTATGGCCGATTAATGGGGCGTCTTCCGGATATGGGTATATATTGGCAGGATTGGGGAATTTTAGGGCTAAGTTGGATGATTGGGATGCTTGCAGTTATATCCATGATTGCCTATTCCATTAAGGCATTTCTATTGAAAGTCCCAGTTGCTTACTACTATATTGGAATCTGGTTTCTCTATCTGGTTGCAAGCTCTGTAACGACAATGGAATTTTATAGAGATGGAAATTTTATTGTTCAATCAATTGCTTTGTATATGGTTGAAAAGTTTTATAATGAATACAAATTACGGATTGATTAAGTCAACTTTTTGCATTGACTTGATACTGGAAGTGAAATATGTCGTTTTTATAAAAGTCATTTACGAAAAACAGGTATATATTGTCAATAATACATAATTTAATATTTATGAAAATAGGAATACTGACATACCATTCAGTTTATAATTTTGGGGCTAATTTGCAAGCACTATCAACTGTTGGATATTTAAGAAATAATGGATTCGAACCACTAATAATTAATTGGATACCATTGGATTTGGAAGCTAGCTACGATCATAATATTCCAACAATCCAAGCTGATGCTCACAAATCATTTGTCCAAAAATATCTTCCATGTACAACAATTTGTCGAGATGAAAGAGAAATTGTTGAAGTTATTGAGAGGTATAATATAAAAGGAATAATTATTGGAAGTGATGTTGTTTTACAACATTATACTATTTTATCCAGGATACATCTTGGTAGAAAGGGTATGAAAATAAAGCCTAAGCCGAAAAGCGATGTTATGTTTCCTAACCCTTTCTGGGGAAGTTTTATTCCCTATTTAAAAGAGAAAATTCCAGTAGTGATCATGTCAGCTTCATCTCAAAATACTGAATTCAAATTTATACATGGGAGCTTAAGAAATAAAATGAATCTATTTTTAAAACAGTTTCAATCTATTACTGTGAGAGATGTTTGGACTAGAAATATGGTAAAACATATCTCCCATGGGTCTATTAACTCGAACATAACACCTGATCCGGTTTTTGCATATAATCAAAATGTAATTGAACAACTCACAAAAGAAGAAATCCTTAAAAAATTCAAACTCCAAGAGAAGTATTTACTTTTTAGTTTTTCTGATACTAAAGTAGTATCAAAGGAATGGCTTATTACTTTTCAGACTTTAGCTGAAATTAACAATTTGCAGTGTGTTGCATTAACCATGCCTGAGGGACTGAATTTTGATCCACCGTTTAATACAACAATTGAAGTTCCTTTATGTCCTAAAGAATGGTATGCACTAATTAAATACTCATCGGGTTATATTGGCGAAAAAATGCACCCGATTGTAATTGCATTGCATAATGTAGTGCCTTTTTTTTCATTCGATTTATATGGGATTGTAAAATTCAAGTTCATTGTTGATGATAAATCCAGTAAAATATTCGATATATTGTCTCAAGCAGATTTTTTAGAAAATAGAGTCAGCATTCTTCGAAATTCAGCTAAACGTCCAACTCCAGAATATGTTTTATCTCAGTTAAATAACTTTGACTTTGAAAAATGTCGCACATTCAGCAATAATCAACTTGGTGAATATAATAAGATGATGAAAGCTATTACCAATAGTTTAAAATAGTCTGATATTTAATTTTTGTGTACCGATAGGATATTGTATAATAAAGAAAATACTTCTTTTATAGAGATAATTAAAATGGCTATTTCGCAGTAAAACTTGTTGCATTATAAAAATGAAAATGACTGATATCTCAATATGTGTTTGTACCAGGAAAAGGCAGGAAGGATTGAAAAAACTACTTGATAGTTTCATTGAAATGCAAATACCCTCTGATACGCAAGTTAGTATTGTTATAGTCGAAAATGATGTAGAAAATCACTCTGAATATATTGTCAATGAGTTTTCATACAAATCAACTATCAAGATAAATTACCTACTGGAAACTAAACAAGGCCTGGCATTTGCCAGAAATACATCGGTTAAAGGAGCAGATGGAAGTACCTTCTGTTGTTTTGTTGATGATGACCAAATTGTTGCAAATGACTGGTTAATTGAATTAATGAGATGTCAGAAAGAATTTAATGCTGATGGTGTATGGGGTACTAATCCCCCTTTGTTTGAAGAGAAAGTGCCTGACTATATTACTCGTTTTCACACAGATTCTGAATTTAATTACGGTGATATTGTCAAAGAAGCATATACAAACTGTTTATTATTAAAAAAAGAATATTTGGATAAAATTGAAGGCCCTTTCGATGTAAGATTAAATTTTACGGGCGGAGAGGATTGCTACATAACAAATATTATTACGAAAATGGGCGGTGTTATAAGATGTAATCCAAATGCAAAAGCTTTTGAAATAATCCCGAAAAGTAGAACGAAAATTAAATACATAATTAAGAGAACTTATAGGACTTCAAATACTTCTTTTTTTGTCAGTTCACTAATTGAAAACAAAAAACCAGGAATATGTATTTTACCTAGATTAGTACTGAAATTTTGTAATGGATTATTGATATTGTTTCCATATTTATTATTTGGGAATTCAAATAAACTTATCGGAGTTGAAAAAATTGCCGATTCTTTTGGAGGTATTTCATTTATTCTTGGTAAAAAAAATAAATTTTATAAATGAACATTCTGTTATTGTAATGAGAGACTTTTTTTTGACTTTCAATTTGTTTTTTTTTATATTCAGTTTTACGATGATCGTTTATTTGAAAGAAGTGTCTTCCTTGTTTTTATTTCATATTTGTTAGACTCGTAATAAAAAAACTCTCAGTATTATCCAACTTTCTATGATGGAAATTTAAGAGCTGTAAAAAAGGTGTTAACTAAAATTGGAAGGAAGGAACTTAATAAAGAATATTAGCAAATCTAATTTTCGAACACTTTAGTATTGTTAAAAAATCATTTCAGAAACTATCTTGAACAAATCAGTCCTTGGTATAAAGAAAAGTTCACAGATATATTCAACCTCAATTTGGACAGGGATATTAAATAACAGAATTGCTAAATAAATTTCTAATAATCTTCAAGGATCAAAACATATTTATAAATTCATACTGAAATTGTATAAAAATGAGAATTATTATTATTACGCATCATTATCTGGATGATAATAGTGGAGGAAGTTTCGCTTCACGAGCCTATATTAATGCTTTTTCGGAGATAGCAGACTATTGCATGTTGATGTATCCAGATAGGGGAATTCCGATTTCCGATTATATTCACAAAAAGTGCATATTAAGAGGAGTACAAAATAACCGTAATAAAATACAAAAGGTTATTGATATTTATAGAGGTCGAATTCACAGATATTCTGATATTTTGATTCCTCAAATACAGAAATTTAAACCAGATATTGTTGTTTTCGATAATAGCCGAACTTCAGCAGGAATGTTGAAACGAGTAAAAATGATGGGAGTAAAAACAATCATTATTCATCACAATTATGAGATGGAGTATTACAAAGGAACAAAACCTTTTATTGCATGGAGAATTCCATTTATGCATACCATGGAAGAAGCAGAAAGGGCAGCTGTTCAAAATAGTGACTTGAACTTGACTTTGACTGAGGAAGATATAAGTTTACTTCAAAAACATTATGATCTTCAAAAAACAAGAAAAATAGTTAAGTTAGGCTGTTTTGAATCTGGAATAGATCCAATACTGACAAATATCAAAGATAAAATCACGAATCAAACAGATAAAAGTAATTTTTGTTTTGCAATTACAGGTACTTTATCTGATTATCAGACTGAAGCATCTGTAATACCATTTTTAGAAAATGAATATCCAAAATTGCTTAAGATATTACCTGAAAGTAAACTTATTATTGCAGGACGCAATCCAACTCAAAAAATGATTAATGCTTGTGCAAAATATGCCTCTGTTGATCTAATTGCAAATCCTGAAAATATGCAGGATATTATGTCTCGGGCTAATGTGTATATATGTCCTACAAGTTTTGGAGGAGGTCTTAAATTGCGAATTATGGATGGTTTAAAAGCTGGGCTGCCAGTTTTGGCACATGCTGTTTCTGCTAGAGGGTATGATGCATTCAAAGATGCTGGTTATCTTTTTTCTTATTTTGATGCAACTAGTTTTAATATTGCTTTAACAAAAATCATAGATATGAACAAAACGAATATTCAAAAAAAAATAGTTGATTTATACAAGCTGAATTTTTCATTTGAATCTGGAGTAAATAGATTGAAAAAAATAATTACAACAATTTAATTAGTGTGTTGTTTTTCAAAAAGTTATAACAAATAGCTTAGACATTTAACTTGATGTTTTTAATTTAAAATAAAGTTTTAAAGGATGCAAAACTTAATTATCAATGCAGATGATTTTGGAATAAGTAAAGAAGTAAATTATGCTATCATGGCAGTGATGGATGCTAATCTTTGCAAGGATACAACTCTTCTCGTTAATTTCGAAGACTCAGTACATGCAGCAGAGTTAGCAATAATGTGTAATAGGAAGAATAATGTCGGGATACACTTAAACCTCACGGAAGGGTTTCCACTAACTTCTGGAATTAAAAACGAACCTCTTTTTTGTAATGCTAAAGGTTTGTTTCATTACAATAGAGAGAAAAGGATAATAAAACTTTCTAAATCAGAAAAAAAAGCCGTTTATAACGAACTTATAAGTCAAATTCAATTATGTAGAAATCTGGGAATTCCAATTTCACATGCTGATTCGCATAGTCATGTTCACGAAGAACCGGGTTTATTTCTACTAATTATGGATATTTTGAAGAAAGAGGATATTCCATTATTGAGACTTACTAATAATCTTGGGAAAACAACGATTCAAAATAAGTTTTATCGGAACTCTTATAATGCTATTTTAAGTTATAATAAACTTGCAGGTACAAATTATTTTGGTAGTGCTTCAGATTTGATTGATAACAAAAAAATGATAGAAACAAACTCAATTATTGAGATTATGATCCACCCTGGACAATTACGAAACAATCAAATCTTCGATGTTTATTCGAATGAAAATCTTAGCCTGCTTTTATCAGAAATAATTGAAGGAAACAATTTGATGTCGTATAGTCAATTAGACAAATATAAATTTATTAAGTGATATAAATTGCCGTTAAAGACAGTGTTTTAAACTTTATTTAATTAGATATTCATTGATAATTATTTCACTTAACTTTTAATTCAACACAAATTCAAGTTTTATGAATAAACTGTTAATATTTCATCCGGCATTAGCTCCTTATAGAGTTGATCAATTTAACATGTTAAGTCAATTGTATGATTTGGAAGTCGTATTTATTTTTGAAAATCTTTGGAATCACAAATTTGACCAAACTATACTGCTTTCACAATTGCAGTTTAAATTCTCCTTTTTGTTGAAAGGACCACATATCAAGGGTAGAGTATTCCGTTTTGGAATGTTAAAAACTATAAAAAAAATTAATCCGGATATTATTTTAGGGTATGAATACTCATTTACAACTCAATATTTAATTTTGTTAAAACGTTTTGGACTAATTCATCAAAAGATAGGTTCAACAATTGATGATAGTTTAGATATTTGTAATCACGTACAATCAAAAATTCGTTATTTTGCGCGTCAGAATTCTGTTAAGTATTTAGATTATTTAATAGTAATGTCAAGAGATGTATCACAATACTATCAAAATGTATTTAACATTAATGAGAATCGGGTTATTATTTCCCCTATTCTGCAAAAACCTGAGAGATTAAGAAATAATGATAAAGAATTAGAAATCATTGCCAATAAATATCTGCAAGAATATCATCTTAAAGGTAAAAAAGTTATGCTGTTTGTTGGACGTTTTATCCCTGAAAAAGCTCTACTAAGATTTATTAGTAATATACAATTTACACTTCAGGAACAGGAGAATTTAGTGCTAGTATTAGTTGGTGATGGAAAAGAACGAAAAAAAATAGAACTTTTAGTAAAAAAAGAAAAATTGGAGGAAAAGGTGATATTACCTGGACGGTATGAGGGGCCTGAGCTTTCTGCATGGTACCTTTGCGCTTCAGGTTTCGTATTACCTAGTTTGTCTGAAACTTTTGGTGCTGTAGTAAATGAGGCATTAATTTTTGGGCTGACAGTTTTATGTTCAAAGTATGCAGGTGCTTCTTGTTTAATTGAATCGGGCAATGGATTAATATTTGACCCATTAGATGAAAAAAAAATGATCGAAGATCTAAATTGTTTTTTAAGATCTATTTATGTTCTTGAAAAGATTGATGTGAAAAGTAGGCCTTCTTTAATGTCTGATTTTAAAAATGATTTTAATAAGGAATGGAGGAAATTAGAAAATGATTAAGATATTTCAATTTATTAGTTCAATTCAATTAGGTGGGGCTGAAATGATTGCTTTTAATTTGTCTGAATTTTGTAATAGTGAGTCGCCTAATAGTTTTGAGTTTGTAGTAGTGGAATTACTTCAAACGAATGATTACTATTCCATGGAGAAAAAAAAAGAGCTTAGGCTGAAGAATATCAGAGTAATATCTCTTGGAACTAGAAATAAAGCATTCAGTTTGCTAATTGGCCCATTCATGCTGTTTTATTACCTATTGATTGAAAAACCGGATGTAATACATTCACATACCGATTTACCTGATTTAGTACTTTCCAATACAAAACGTTTTTTTTCAATTTTTCATATTAAGTTCCCAAAAATTATCAGAACAATTCATAATACTGTACTTTGGCCTACCCATAATAAATTGGGCAAATACGTCGAAACCGGATTTACGAATGATTGGATAGTTGGAGTTTCGGAAAGTGCAATAGAATCATATCGGAACTTACGTAATAAATACAATTTAAATATATCTAATCATCTGTTTACCATTTACAATGGATGCGTTATTCCCCCAAAATCAGAACATCCATTCGAAATAGACAATCAAAAGATTAATATTGCATTTTGTGGAAGATTTGAAGATCAGAAAGGAATAGACATTTTAATTGAACGAATCAAAGTAATAAATAGTAAATTCAATGACCATTTTGTCTTTCATTTAATTGGGAAAGGTACCTATCTAAACGATGTATTAAAACTGGCTAAAGCAAATCCGAATGTTATTGTATATGAATCTGTACCAAATATATCTGAAAAGTTATATGCATTTGATTTCCTCATTATGCCATCCCGTTTTGAAGGGTTGGTTCTAATTTCCATTGAAGCATCATATTCCAAAGTACCTGTAATTGCAGCTATGGCATCTGGACTTAGTGAAACATTACCAAAAGATTGGCCTCTGCTTTTTCATTTAGAAAATGAGATAGAATTATTGGCGATACTTGAAAAAATAAAAAATAATGAATATGATTTGAAGTTTTTGAAGAATCAGGCTTTTTTATTTGTATCACAGAAATTTTCACACAGTGGTATGATAGATGCATATTCTAAACTTTATTTGGAAATGAATGAATAGGTGGATATCTTTCTTATTTGTAAGGAAAATAACGCTAAACGGGAATGTGGACTTGCATAGTCCCATAAAGAGTTATTGATATGTATCTTTATATTCAAAACTGTAATTTAAAATGTTTACATTACCAAAATCTCTTAGTGGGGATATACATTGAATTTTAAAGAATTTGTAAATCTTTGTACCTACTAAAGATTTACTTTAATAAAGGAAAAATATGATTTCAGTAGAGTGTTTTAAAGGAATACCATTAGAATATGAATCTTTTTTAGTAGAAAAATACGGATCGTTTTTTACCACTTGTCGTTATATGGAAGTTTATTATACTTCATATGAAATTAATTATATGCTCGTATATTCCAATAGTTATCTTGTTGAATTACTGGTTTTTGGTAATAGAGGAAATACCGCTTATTGTTTTAATTCTCTTGTTGACATTGATCAGGAATTTATCAAAGAATGTACTCGAAAATTATTTGAAACTTTTCTATCTATTAAAAAAATAGAAATTGTAGCATTGTATAAAAAATACTTTTTAAATAAGTCTTTTTTATTTTATAAAGCTGATGATTTTGTTTTAGACTTACCATCAACTCCGGATGATTATAGCATGGAACTTGGTTATCATACCCGTAAAAATTTAAAGAATCGTAAAGCTAGGTTGTCGAGGGATTTTTCCCAAGTTAATTTTGTTGTGAAATATGGATTAGAGATTGATGAAGCTTTAATCAATAAAATCATTCAATTGAATTATGAGAGGTTGAAACAAAAGGGAATTAATTTCAAGATTGATCATGAAGCTAATAAGTATATTTTTAAATACTCACAATATTATGGATGTGTTGCATATTTCGAGATTGATAATGTAATAGTTTCCGGATGTATATCTTCAATAATTAACAAGCATTTATTTTTACATATTACTGCGTATGATAATAATTACTCGAACTATAATGTTGGAGAAGTTTGTGTATATCAACTAATTCAATCTTCAATTGAGAAAAAAATAACGACTGTACATTTTTTATGGGGAGAAACAGAATTAAAAAAAAGATTTTTGGCAAAACCTCATTTATTATATTCATATTATATATTTAGAACTTACTCTTTAAATTATATTTTAATTAGGTTCAAAATTTTGATTTATAGTATTCTGATCTCCTATAAAGAATCAAAATTTTCTAAACCTCTTAGAAATGTAATAAAATATTACCGAAGAAGAAATAGAACGATTTAATCTGAGACAGTTTTTAAAAAGAATAATTTTTTGGTTTAAAAGCAATTAAATGATAATAACAACCAGCTGGGATGATGGCCATCCCCTTGATATCAAAGTGTTGGAATTGATTGAAAAATATAATTTGAAAGCAACATTTTATGTGCCATTATCGAATCCTGAAAATCCTGTAATGGGACAAAGTATGTTACAAGAGATATCGACCTTTCAGGAAATTGGAGGGCACACTGTTAGTCATGTCCGTTTAAATTCTCAGAGTGATAGAGATGCGGAATATGAAATTACACAATGTAAAATTATTTTAGAGGATATCATTGGTCGACCTATAACTGCTTTTTGTTTCCCGGGTGGTAAATTTACAAACAGGGATGTCTTGTTGATTAAAAAGGCAGGTTATTTGTTTGGTAGGACTGCAAAGCTTCTAGCTAATTCTAAACCTCAATTCAACTTGTTGAATACTTCAATTCAAATTTACAACCACTCGAGTGCTACATTACTATATCATTGTATGAAAAATCTGAACGCTTTACCAATTCAAAAAAATTCATTTTTTTTCCCTTTTAATAAAAATTTTTTAAAATTAGCTGAATACAATATTTTACAAAATATTGATTCTGACTGTGTATTTCATATTTGGGGACATTCGTGGGAAATAGATCGATATAATTTGTGGAAACAATTAGAAGATCTGTTTAAATTAATTGCCTCGTGTGAAGGTGTAACATTTTTGAATAACACTCAGGCATGGATGTCTATCTGTGAAAATAGCAATTCAAAAATCGCTTTTGTTGATAAAAAATGAAAATCTAAATTGATTATTAATGTGAAATTTCATGAATTCAAGGAAATTATTGTTGACAGATGTCATTTTATAATTAATGGCATTAATATAACGTAATATTTAATTAGAATTATATTTAGTCGAACATTGATAAAACATTGATAATGGATATGCAAATAGAGAAAAGGATTAAACAAGTAAGTTCGAAAATACCAAATGATAAGAAAAATGAAAAAAATTCTCTTTATACTTCATTTTCCACCTCCTGTACATGGCTCCTCAATAGTCGGGCAAGCTGTTAAGAATAGTTCAATTATTAATCAATTATTTTATTGTAGGTACATTAACCTTCTTGTTTCTCGAACAATGAATGAATCGGGAAAACCGAATTTGATGAAGATATATCGGTTTATAATTTTGTGGTTCAGATTATTGTATGAAATAATAAGATATAGACCGGATGTCTGTTATCTTGCTCTGACTGCTTCGGGTATTGCTTTTTATAAAGACGTATTATTGGTTGCATTACTACGTTTCTTTGGTATTAAAAGGGTTTATCATTTGCATAACCAAGGAGTTCGATTAAACCAAGAAAAGAAGCTAAATTCTCTGTTCTACCGTTTCGTTTTTAAAAATGCAGACATTATTCTGCTTTCAAATCAATTGTTTAAAGATGTTAAAACATTTGTGCCTATCTCTCGCGTTCATATTTGTCCGAATGGAATTGTGGATACTATGACACATTTAGAAAACAGATCGTTGATAGTAAAGAAACCAGTAAAAATTCTATTCTTATCGAACTTGCAAAAGTCAAAAGGAATCTTTGTGTTATTAGATGCCTGTTCTGTTTTGCATCAAAGAGGAATTGACTTTGAATGTGACTTTATTGGTGCCGAGGGAGACTTGACTGCGACTAAATTCAATGAAAAGGTTATTCAAAAACAGTTATTATCGAAAGTAAATTATTTGGGTATGAAATTCGGCAGGGAAAAGGAAGAAATTTTTTCAACTGCTGATATTTTCGTTCACCCAACACTAAACGATTGTTTTCCGTTGGTTTTACTTGAAGCCATGCAATATTCTTTGCCTGTAATATCTACTTATGAAGGCGGTATTCCTGATATTGTAAAAGATGGTATTAGTGGATATCTTGTACCTCAAAATAGCGTGGATGCATTAGTTGAAAAAATAGAAGTCCTGATTAATAATCCTGAATTGCGTCAAAAGATGGGAAAGGCTGGTAGACAAAAATTTGAAGACGAATACACATTTGATAAATTTGAACATAATTTAATTGAAATATTGCAAAAAGTTGCAGCGAAAAACATGAAGTGCTAAATGATATTTCTCTATTAATTAAACTTTATAAGTGATAATCTGTTTTAATATTTAAATACAGGTCATTCAATTCTAGCAATAATTATGTTGAAAAATTATACTCTGTTTAATAAACCTTTAAATGCAATTCAGCAATCTAAGGTGCTTATCAATACCCTCAATGCTCATTCATTTAATACAGTTCAGAAGGATGAAGACTTTCATAAAGCACTCCAATTTTCGGAAGTACTACTACCTGATGGCGTCAGTATAGTGTGGGCAATCCGTATGTTAACAGGTGAGAAACTACGAAAAATTGCTGGGGCTGATTTGTTTAAATTTGAAATGGAACGGGTTAATGCGATAAATGGTAAATGCTTCTTTTTAGGGAGTTCAGACGACACTTTACAAAGAATACAAAAAAGAGCTTCAATAGAATACCCAAATGTTAAGGTGTTCTGTTATTCTCCTCCATTCAAATCGAAATTTTCAGATGAAGATAATCGATTGATGATTGATGTAGTTAATGCTGTAGAGCCGGATGTTTTGTTTCTGGGAATGACAGCTCCTAAACAGGAAAAATGGGCTCATCAGAATTTCGACTATTTAGCGGTTGGTCACATCTGCTGTATAGGAGCAGTTTTTGATTTTTATGCAGGTACGGTTAAGCGGGCTCCGGATTGGATGATCCAGATAGGACTAGAGTGGTCCTACCGATTATTCAAAGAGCCTCGCAGAATGTGGCGTAGGTACTTAATTGGAAATGTGAAGTTTATCGGGTATATTTTGTTGGAAAAATTCAAGCTTGATGTAATGAATCAAAATTGATATATTTGTATTGCGGTATTTGAAAATAAACTAAATTTTAAATAATGTGTTGAATAATATGCGATTATACCATCAAAATTTGCCTTGTGGAATATTTTATACTTAAGTTTTAAAGATTGTATTATGAATACAAACGAAAATGATTTGAAAATTTTGTATCTGTTTTTTGACTTGATCATACTTAATATCTCTGTTGCACTTATTTTTACAATAACTTCATTTGTCGAGGAATTAAATATTCATGATATAAGTTTATATCTTTTACATGCTAATTTGTCCGGGATAATCACTTATACTGTATTCTCAAGAAGGAATTTATATTTACATGATGATTTTATAAACAGGACTAAGCGTATAAATAAACGCATTTTAATTTTTATTCTAATTTCATTATTATCAGCTCAAATATTTTTGCCTAGAACCTTTTCACGCATTTTTCTTCTAGAATATACAGCAGTATTTTATCTGGGGAAATTGATTTTTTATTATTGTTTATACACATATCTAAAATATAGACGCGCTAAAGGTTTTTATATTCATAGGGTATTGATTTTGGGTTTAAATGAAATGGGTGTTTTTTTACGTGATCTATTGAATAACAACACTATGTTAGGATATGATGTCCTCGGATATGTCACTGAAAAACCAAGTGAAGATAAAGATGTATTAGGCCAGATTGATCAATTAGTTCCTTTGGTAACGAAACATCAAGTTGATATTATTTTTGTTACGCTCTCAGCATATAATGATTTAAATAAGAGCAATGAATTGTTTGCTATTTGTAATAAGCTAGGTGTTCGACTACGATTCGTTCCTGAAAATCAATTTTATTATAAGTTTCGGAAGAATTTGGAATCAGTTGGATCTTTAGTGGTCATTAATCCACAGGAAATACCTCTGGATGATTTTAATTCCCGTTTACTTAAAAGAACTTTTGATATAATATTTTCATTAGGGGTGATAATATTTGTTCTTAGCTGGTTATTTCCTGTAATATATATATTGATTAAATTAACTTCCAGAGGACCTGCTTTCTTTCTTCAAAAACGTACAGGAATTAATAATAAAACTTTTAAATGTTTGAAATTTAGAAGTATGTGTGTTAGCGACGATGCTGACCAGAAACAGGCAACTTTAGGTGATGCTCGCGTTACACCAATTGGTCGTTTCCTTCGTAAATATAATTTAGATGAATTTCCGCAGTTCTTTAATGTTTTGTTTGGACAAATGTCAATAGTAGGTCCTCGTCCACATATGCTGAAACACACGGATTTATATTCAGAATTGATAGATTTTTATAAGGTTCGCCATTATGTGAAACCTGGCATTACAGGTTGGGCCCAAGTCAATGGATATAGGGGAGAAACAGATGAACTGTGGAAAATGGAAAAGCGAGTTGAATATGATATGATATATCTTGAAAACTGGACATTTTTGTGGGATATAAAAATTGTGTTAATGACAGTAATGGGTTCTAATGCTTATAAAAATGCATACTAAACCCATTAATCATAAAAATGAAAAGAAATGGGAAAATGTGTTCGTATAATGTATAGGAGCTAATCTGCAAAGATTGGCTCCTATTTTTTTATTTAAAAGCTTTTATTGGACAATAATAATTTAAAACGAACATAATTAGTTGTTTAAGAATAATATGCTTAACTTGATTGATTTGTTTTTGAGTCTAAATTGATTAAAAAAGCTTCTATTGGTTTTGTTGAATAAACAAGTAAAAATAGCCATGATAGAATAGGATTGCGATGCTAAAATTCAAAGTTCTTATAGAACTTCTTACTTAATGGAATCGTAAATGTAACTATTGTCCAGCTATTGTATAATCAAATAGATTGTAAGAAAAGGAAAAATTGGTAGGTTTGAATATGATTGGAAAAAAGGGAGACATTCAAGATTCCTAAAAATAAATTGAGTTGTAATCTGATTAAAATATTTTCAAAAGACAATGAATTGTTATCCTATTTATTCCCAATTATTAATTTTCTTTCTTCAAATTGTTGGTTGTTACTGGATATTTTCATAATATAAATTCCCGTAGCAAAATTATGAGTATCTAAATCAATATTGCCTGCTTTTATCGGTTGTTCTATTACCATTTGTCCATTTATATTGTAAATTACAATTGATCCAATAGTGACGTCTTGTGATGACTCTATTGTAATATGATCTGAAGCCGGGTTTGGATATATTTTAATATTGCTTGCTGAAGAAGTTGAAACAATTTCAGTTGGTACAGTTTGACTTCTTCCGATAAGTTTGGTAGGAAGTATTAATGCATTTAAAGTAGGTTCATACGTATTTGTGCTCCATCCCTTTATAACTCCAACATTCCCTGCTTCCCATATGTTTTTCACTTCCCCGGTTAAACGTGTCCAATTCATTTGATTGTTTTCAACTGTAATATTATAAGAAGCTTCAGTATTTTGATTATTGACAGAAATTCCAAGGCCACTTACCAATGTTTTTTGTGAGTAAAATTTATTATTTCTGACTGTTATATCATGACCACCTGCAACTTCGATGCCTTCATACCCAGTATTTACACAAATATTATTTTCAATGAGTTGATAAGAACCACCATTGTCTCCTGCTAATAATCCACCTCCCGTTGTTGAGGGGCCACCACCACGCAACCAATTTCCACTGACTTGAATTGGGTCATTTGCCGTTCCATTTGACATGTATATATTTATTAGGTCTTCCGGATTGCTTTGACCTGAAATGTTATCACAAGAATTATAATTTATACGATTTCCTGCACCTGAAACATGATCAAACTGAGCCATTTGTCCGTGTGGATATGGACCTACTACATTTTGTATATCATTATTTATGAAGCTTATACCACTGCCCATGTACGCATGAAGTCCACTAGATATATTTGCCATTGAACAATTTGTTACGGTAATGTTGGTGCAATTGTTTAAGTCAACTGCAAGCCCGGATGATGGACCTAATTTGCAATTTTGGATAATGATGTTGGAACAATTATTTAAAGTAATACATGCGCCAGATGAATTTGAGATTTGTAAACCACTGATAGTAATATTGCTTACGCCGGTCTTTACTATAGGTGCTGAAGTTACATATGTTCCCACATAGGTTGATCCCTGGCTATAAGAAAAACAATGGAATATAAATATAAATATCAAACTTAGTAATAAAGGGTTTTGTAATGTTTTCATTTTGTGATTGTATTTTTTTTATTTATTTCTTGTATCAGATTTTTAGTGAGTAAGTATTAAGGATGTTTTGGTGTGTATATTTTTTTTGTAATTTATGTAGCATCTCTGAATCAGATGCTTCCATTGATGATTGCACGGGGTAAGGATTGAAAATGGCATAAACTTGCCTGAAAATATATTTTAGTCATGATTTATTGTTTCTTCTAAGGGATTGTAGTTTTCTCGTGAAGGAAGTAATGAAGCCCAGTGATATCATTTATAATAATTCTTTAAATCGCTGTAGATGATACCAAAGCCTCTTTGTGTTATTCTTATTTTTAGCTCAAAAGATTTTAAATAGAAAGTTTTATAATATTAATTTGTACTTGTTTTTGGAGAAAGGGTTACGATGCGTTCCAGACAAACGTGGAATGCTTTTTCAATTAATTGTTCTAGAAAGACTGTTTTAGGAGCCTGATATACAATAATTTTAAATAGATAAATTGATTTGAAAAATGAAGTTGAACGGTTTAAGGTTTTGCAGGTTTGTTGTGAGATTCTATAATATACATTATAATGTATATTATAGAATTTTTGATATGAAACTTTAATTTCGTGTTATTTTTATTTTCCTTTCCACAAGTATCTTTTCATTCTCAAGTATTTTTACATGATAAACTCCTAATGCCAGGACACTTGTATTAATTATCATTTTATTTTTATTGATGGAAGCTTCAATCATTTTTAGTCCTACGGAATTGTAAATTACAATTTTATCATTATTTTGGGTCGAAGATGTTACAATTAAAGAGAGACTATACACTGGATTAGGATAGATCCCAAAATTGACTACAACTGGTTTTGAAGTTGGAATAGTATCCTGTTTGGTTGGAATAGTATCTATTAGAGCTCTTCCAATTATTTTAGCAGGAAGAATAGTCGAATTTAAATCCGGATTATTGGTATTTGTGCTCCATCCCTTTATAACTCCAACATTCCCTGCTTCCCATAGGTTTTTCACTTCCCCGGTTAAACGTGTCCAATTCATTTGATTATTTTCAACTGTAATATTATAAGAAGCTTCAGTATTTTGATTGTTAACAGAGATTCCAAGGCCACTTACCAATGTTTTTTGTGAGTAAAATTTATTGTTTCTGACTGTTATATCATGACCACCTGCAACTTCGATGCCTTCATACCCAGTATTTACACAAATATTATTTTCAATGAGTTGATAAGAACCGCCATTGTCTCCGGCTAACAATCCACCTCCAGTAGTCGAAGGACCTCCACCACGTAACAAGTTTCCAATCACTTGTACCGGATCATTAGCAGTCCCGTTTGTCTTGTATAAATTAATAAGATCTTCCGGATTACTTTGACCTGAAATATTATCACAGGCATTATAATTTATTCGATTACCGGTGCCTGAAACGTTATCAAATTGTGCCATTTGTCCATGTGGATATGGACCTACTACATTTTGAATATCGTTATATATAAAACTTATTCCACTGCCCATATAAGCGTGAAGTCCGCTTGAAACGTTTGCCATTGAGCAATTCGTTACGGTTATATTGGTGCAATGGTCCAAGTCAACGCCAAGCCCAACTGCTGGACCAAGTTTGCAGTTTTTTATAATAATATTGGAGCAATTGATGAGTTGAATGCAAGAACCGGATGGATTGCTGATTTTTAGCATATCAATGGTTTTATTACTAACGCCATTCAGCACAATTGGTGCTGAATCTGTGTAGGGTCCTCCGTAAGTTGATCCCTGACTGTAAGAAATACCGTGGCATAGAAATAAAAGTATGATCGGTAGTAAGATTAATTTTGCTATTTTTTTCATGTTGTTTTTTTGTTTGACTAAAATTCATTGTTTAAATATCAGACAATGAGGTTTTAATAAATGACTAATCTGAAATAGTACTGTTGAGTGATTTGATCAACCTTCTGAAATGTTTTTTGCTTACAAATCATTTGCAGGAAGTGAATAAAAAATTTAATCCGGAAATGAACTAAATTGTATTTATATTGTTTTTATTGTAAGTTTAATTAGTTTTGATTCCTTTTTCAACCTCCGGCACTAAGTCTATATCGAAAGGTGTGAATCATGTAATTTATTTCTAGAATTATGTAACTTATATGATTCAAATATGAATACTTTTGTATAGGTAATGTTTCATACTTGTTTAATTGATGATTGACAGGGATTTGCTGTTCCTTGTAGAAGATAAAAGACCTTCCACTGCTCTATAAGTAAGAGGTAGGTTTCTCTCAGGTATTGAGCCTGTATATAAAGGTGTGAATCATGTAATTTATTTCCATTATTATGTAACTTATATGATTCAAATCTGCATACTTTTGTATAGATAAAGTTTCATCCTTATTTGATTGTTGATTGACAGTTATTTACAATTCTTTGAAGAGTATAAAGCTCTTCCAGTGTACTAAAAGCGAAAGGTTCGAAAATTCCGAATCTTATGTCTTAAGCATACGTAAGATACTGCGGCATCTTTGTTGAAGGTGCGTAATATGAGAAGTGACAAGGATATTTATGAACAAAAGTCAGTGTAAACCATCTTTTGGAAAGAAAATATATTAATCTTCATAATTAAATAATAATATTTTGTTCCATTGCTTCTATGATCTGTTGATTTTAGATATATATGTCTGATCTGTTATATAATTTAATTTTGGAATTCGTTAATTTAGGATGATGCTTTTTAGTGTTAGATGCTCCATCATCATTTTGAGCATAAGTTTAATAGTGCGACACCTTGGTAAAAGATGTGTATGGCAGAAAGAGTCTGGAAAAATTATGAATAAGAGCCTTAGTAAACCTGAGTTGGGTCAATAAGATTATTAATATTCAAAATCCGGTATTATTTAGTTTCCAGTGCTTTCTTGAAATGTTGATGTTTTATTTAAAGCTGTTTTTATTCAAAATTATATTTTTTTTTACGAGTTAGTGAATTGTTGTTGACTTGCTTATTTATTATTAAGTTGTTGGATATACGTAATGGTTAGATATCGTTATTTAATAGCAGTTGAGATTTTATTTGGAGAATTTTGATGACATCTTCCGATTGTTTTTGAAGGAAGAATTGTAGATTTTAAATTTAAATTGTAAATGTTTGTTTCCCATCTTGTGATAATACCGCAATTTCTGGCATTCCTCAAGCAATTTAATGTGCCTTTCTTATTTGTATAATTTAATTCATTATTTCGTTTCGTATTTTCAGAACGATCTGAATGGTATTGATTCCAGGCAGACAGACCGACATTACTGAACGGTTGTTTTTTTTAAATATCTTATTGTTTTTAATCGTTATATGATTTCCACTTGAGATAGTAATTCGATATTGCCCGGATCAACCAGAATGTTGTCTTCTAAGAGCATATATGAGCCTCATTTGTATCCAGTCATCATAAATGACCTTTACCCCTGTGCAGGAATCTGCAACTACCCCTGAATCAACAGAGCCCATGGAGCAATTTGTAGTGGTTATGTTTCTGCAATTGTATAAATAAACCCCTCATACTTCGAAGAAGCTAATTTTCAATGTTGGATTATAATGTTGGAACAAATAGTAAGTTGAATACTATGCCCTGTTGGATTGGCAATTTATAATCCGTTAATTATTTTATTGTTTTTCTCATTCCATACAATGGAAGAACTGACTATAAATGGTCCGCAGTAGGCAGATCCTTGACCAAAGGAAAGGCATTTGAATAGAACTAAAAATATTATGTATAAAACAAATTGTTTTTTCATAATATCCTATTTGTCGCATGACGTAGAATGAAACCTGTAGAAGTTTAACTTATAGGAGAAACGATTTTAGTGTTTTGACTGGTTGACTTGTATTTCGCAGGAATGATTGCTTTACTCAATTGTTATTCCTTGAATTTGTAAGTCCCTTTTTCTTTGATGAAGTAGAAGTGAAGTGTTGCTCATTCTTTTCGGGTGTAATATTAGAGAAAAAAAATGACATACAAGCATCTCATTTCTCATATATCAGTTTTTCTTGAAATATTAATTATTTTTATCAACGTTAATATGCATGGATGTAGTGTGTGTGGATAGGTAATTCGCTGACGTATAAACGCTTGTGTCTGGTAT
>Ga0302271_10001032_pt1 | contig 27269 bp, 18 predicted proteins | sample III_Bog_N1_1_FD_198767 | JGI IMG/M metagenome (GOLD analysis project Ga0302271, IMG submission 198767) | Peat permafrost microbial communities from Stordalen Mire near Abisko, Sweden - III_Bog_N1_1 | ecosystem: Environmental > Terrestrial > Soil > Wetlands > Peat | place: Sweden: Abisko... | reverse complement strand
TAGATTTAGAGTTAAGCTTGATAGATTGAAGAGATTCGCTAAGGGAGATAACAGAGATTACGCTCCTTATTCTCCAATTTCGTTTAATTCTAGATTTAGATTTAGGCTTGATAGATTGAGAAGATTCGTTAAGGGAGATAATAGAGATTATGCTCCAACATCTCCAATTTAGTTTCGCTTTAGATTTAGACTTATGCTAGATATATCAAGGAGATTCGCTAAAGGAGATAGCAGAAATTGCATTTCTATGTTTCCAATTGAATTTTCATCGATATTAAGTGACACATTAGAGAGATTGACTAGTCTAGCTAGGGGAGACAGCAGAGATTCAGATCCTAAGAATAAAATAGAACTACTTGTAAAATTAAGTGAGATCCTTGATAGATTGAGTAGATTACAGATTTGATTTAAGAGAGACTTTGCCTCAGTATCCCCAATCTTTATTTTCTTTAGATTGAGAGAAACACTGTAAAGATTAGTAAATCTCATGGGAGATTATTTAAATTCGTCTACTGTCTTGCGATCCTAGATAGTTAACATCGTTTTCTATTGAAAATTATTCTCTTCTAAATCCTAAGAAATTCTCTTCTGTTTCTTCTAAGATGCACTGTACTTCTCTTTCAAATTCCAAAGATATTTTCTTTATTGTGGCTTATACGTAAGGAGCAGTTTAGCAATTTTTTAAAAGCCCATAGTTGTGCTAATCTAATGGCAAAGATTCAAATAGATCTCTGTAGATCCTCGAGGAACTGAAAACAACTTTTGAGCTAGTTGTTCCTCTGAACAGACAAGGTAGTTGTCAAGGAGAAAGATGCATAGGCCAACTGAGAAGCTATCAGTCAAGAATGTAGAAAGACCTGGATTTTCCCATCTCTCGGGTGCAAAATACAAGGGAAATTCCCTATTATGCCTCTGCAAAATACAATTCACAGGTGAATAATATTCCCCGAAAAATAGTTGACTTTCTAAAGTTGACAATTCTTCGAAGTTGTCCTGTAATTGGACCGCATGGCTTAAGTTACCTAACTTAACAACTGCTTCTCCTGATCAGTTTTCTGTGATTAAAAAGCTGTCAAGCTTGATATTTCTGTGGAGTATTTGATTCAGGTGGAGGAAGCTAACTGAATCAATGATTTGAAGGGTCAAAAGATTCTTTTATTCATCTGAGAATTCTCTGCAATTCCAGGTGATGGATAAGCGAATACTTACATCTCTCCAGTTCATAGACTACAAACTCATTGCCATTATCATCTTTGAAAAACTTCTACTAGTAGAATTTTACAATGGAAGGAGCCTAACAGATCCTCATAATGTCTATTTCTTTGATGGTTTCTGCTTTGTTCGTGCACAGAGAAAGTTTGAGAGCAGATTTCCTTTTTTCCTTGAGGTTTTCTACTCCGAAGACGACTCCACCAACTCCAACTCCTAGAACATCATAATAATTACTAAACTCTTTCCACTCCAGCATGATGTTCAAAGCGCTCTTGAGTAAATCCACAGTTAGCTAGGTTATCCTTTCTCCCTTGTCGTTAAACCAACTGGATATGTTATTGAGTCTACGTTGTCTACTCGTTTACCATGAAAGAAAATCAAGCATGATCCTTTTAGAGGGAATTGGCAGACGAAGAGAGTTAATTTGGCTCTTCAAAACAACTGAAAATAAAGGTATTTTCAAAGTACTTGTCCGTTTCTAAAGAAGCAACAGCAACATTGAGCGAACACTCTGGCTATTTTCCCTTGAGTTACTCAACAAAGAACATGCTATCTAATAAAGTAAAATATTCACATAGGGCTAGTGGGCTTCAGAAATGGTTGTTACTTCAGGTTAAACAAGGTCAAAATTAGAAATTGTTGAATAATCAACATTATTACTAATATTATCCAACTGAAGAAGGACTTTTCCCAAGGAAACGAGATCTTATTCAAGGGAATCTCTTTGGATCTCAGTTTTAGAAAGCATGTAGTTCAAAGATTCATTTCCAAAAATAGAATTCCCTGGGTTTCTGAGGTTAACAGTAGAGGTAAACCGAAGATTGCACAGTTTCAAGATAACTGGATAGTTTTTGCTTGATGAGACTAAGAAGTGTTGTGCTGTGATATTTCCGTGCGCTATTTGCCTTTGATGCAGCAGGTTTACAGCATCAAGCATTTAGATCGCTAACAATTCTTTAAACTCTTCTGTAGAAGGATCCTTATTTTACTGTGAATAATGCTAAATGGTATCATGTAAGCTTCCTTGACACATCTCCGTTTGCTACACAAAATAGACCTTTCGAGCAGTATTTGAATTCCCACTTTAATCTTATTCAGCACTTTCTTCCATTTCTGTGAGGAAGAATTAATTCTGAACAGCGATAAAGTAGTCACTGGAAGGAAGTTATTTGCTCATCGCATACTCTCTCTCCATGGCTTAAATCTAGCATTCTGTGTGATCATTGCATTCAAGTACTTTCAGAGCTACCTCTGCAATCCCATTCTTTTTAGCTCTGAGTACTAACGCGAAAGGCCCATTTGCTTTGTAGCTGATATCAGAATATTCTGTTTATTAGGTTGCCATCAAGGCTAGAAACTTCTCAATGGACTGAAGGCTAAAGCTGCAGTTGTTGGTTTTACTTGCAATTTTATCAGAGGGTGTACTCATTTTCAGATATATACTTATTGGTTTGATTGCCAGATTATTATCTATGAATTGTTTTATTTGAAGAAATAATAATAATCTTAGGGAAAAAGAGATTATTCCTTCAGCTATTAAAAGAACTTTTTCAAATTATTCTCACATTTAAATACATTTTTAGAAACAATTCTTAGTTTTCTTAAGCGATGAAAATGATGAATGAAATCAAAAAAAAAATGTATAGATTCAAATAGCAACATCATTAACCATTTCTGCAAATAGCTCTAGGTTGAATTAGTAGAATAGGTCATAGAAGGCTTCAGCTATTGAGAAATATTTGAAACATTTTTCTTTAGGATAATTCTTGAAATGATTGAAAGGTGCTTGAAAGCTCTAAAGAATATGTTGTCTATGAAGCAATTCTCTAAGTCTCAGAGTTTACCGAAAATTAAATATATGAAAGTCTTAAATCTTCAGAAAAGTTTTAATTTTAAAGTTGTAAGGCGGGAAGGAGGTCCTCACATGGCACATAGATCAATTTGATAGTTAGTGTATTTGGTAATTACACAATTTGTATTTCCAAAATATTATTTTATTGGAGAGGAAAATTTTGACCCCTTTCAAGCTTTAATTAATTTTTATTTTATGTTATCTTTTTTTAATTGAAGAAGAAAAAAAAATCTCTAAAGATTGTTTGCTATTGCGTAAAAGTTAAAATTCAAACCATACAAGACTACAAGACTATCTATAAATATTCATATATTTATTGAGTTAGTAAACGGTGAAAGAAAGAAATTACTCGTAATTCAAACTTTCTCTTTTTTTAATTTAATTATAATCACAAAGGAAATGGATTCCCTTGAAGTTTATTATCTTCTAATATTAGCCTAATCATTTCTTTGATTCGTTCTTTTCTAATTCATTAATCCAGTTATCAAACGATTTCTTGATCATTATGGCTACTTTGATTCCAATACAAGCTACTGTTGCTGTGATAAGCACTTAAAATAACGTTGATTTGCTGGAGAGCTTATTAGCAGCTTTGTAAAATGGTGATAAATTGAAATCTTTGAAGAGTGTAGTCGCTAAGAATGATGTGTTAGTTAATTTCTTCCCAAACACAAATATCGCATCTCCAGGTCGATAAACAGTGAACTTATCGAAGTTTAGCTGTACTAAAGGGAACAATGGAGAAAGATAAATTGTTGAAAGACCCCTTAACGCTGCACCTTTTATTGAAGTAGGGAATATCGTCGCAGTTTCAGCAACTTTCAGACCACTCACAAGAGGAAATTCCAGTTCGTTGTTTCTCATAAAACTCTTGGGTGCTATGGCTATCTTCGCAAAAGTAAATGGACCTTTACTGTTTTATGAATTCACATTTCTTGCGCTGATAAGTTGATTGACTTTTCCGTACACTAAGAAATCTTTCTAGTAAGCACTTCCACTTAATATAAAATTGTTGTCAATCTCTTTGAGTTTGCCAATCGAATTGTTGATGTCTGCTAATTCTCGATATAGTGCAGCTTCTTGCTTGTTAGTATCGGTTTTAATAGACTAAAATGCTTTTTTAACTAACTAAAGACCAATTAATTCAAAAGAGACGCGTAAGTTTGATTTCTTCTCTTCTTTTTTGAGAAGTAATTTAGTAATGTTGATTATTCTCGCAGTCATTTTTTGTAATTTATTGACGATTTTGCTTGTTACTGGTGATTTTTTTAGCTAAGAAGATTTTTTGTCTTAATCTTGTTTAGGCAGCTCGCTGATGCTTGAGTTGTTTAGGAGAATATATGCCCCTTCTGCTGCAGGCGCAGTGGAATTGGCTTTTTGTTATGGTAGAAATTATTTATTTGAACTGACTGACTCATTGTCGGAAGGACATTCAGGTACTTCGCTGTGGTTGTTGAAGAAGCTATTATTTTCTATGATTTATGCGCTCATCAGATTATTTGATTTATAGATTTTGTTGAGGTTATTATTGTTTTTGGATTAATTACTATTGCATTATTGTTTGATTGTGCTCTTTTCTGACTGTTTAAAATCATCTCAAAAGGGATTTTAATTGAACGAAACAGTGGGGGAAGCTTTCACATTAGGGATAAGATCAAAAAGAGACACTATTTAGATTAGAAAGAAAAAAATAATAAATAAAAAGAACCCTCTCGAAGTTCTATTCTATTTAGGAGAACCTTCTGGATAGATTAAAGACTACGAAATTGACTTGGATTATCTAATTGTCTTGATGAAGATAATGGGAATACAAGGAATCAAGCAAAGAATAAATAATTCAAGGAAATCATCAAAATAATTTGTTAGTCAAATAATAATAATTTGATAAAATCTAGCAGAAAAAAAAACCCTCAAACTAAAATAGAAGGTTTCTGCGAAATATTCACTGAAATGTTAATAAAAATGAAAAGAATAAACGCTGTTTTGCTTGGTCATCCTCAATAATTTCAAAGTCAAACAAACGCTAAAATATGAAGCTCTGAGAATAATAATTTTTTAATAGTTAATAAATATTAAATATGCTGCTTTTTAATAATAAAAATGAGTTAATTAGCAATTGAGTATCTTTTGCCAGGTACATTCATCTGATAATCCTATGAAAGGAAGGAATATCAAATAATATTTTATAAATCCACAAATGGTTTCTCCCAGCCATGTCTTCACAGTGTAATTTCTTATCATAAGCAAATTTATAATGAGATAACTATTCTGAAAATAACCTTGCTTTTTTTAAATACTAAAAGAATATTTTCTTTCTCACTCTCTGTTCAAAAAAATTATGAGCTTGACAAAACTAAATTATCCTTATAATATAATAACTTTATTGTCAGAGGAATAATTAAGAATTAAAACCATCCCCAAACAATAAACAATAAATGCGTAAGAATATTTTAGTCTTCCTGCTGCTGCTTGCAGTGGTAGTGTTATCACAAGAAACAGCAACTACAACAGTTCCAGCTGAAACCGCAGTTGCTGATGTAGCTGATGATATTCCTGAAGTGTAGCTCTCGATTAGCACTTTGGGTCTGAACAAAGTCGTTGCTTTTGTTGGTGATCTTATTGATAACCTTCTTACTGGCATCGCTATACCTCTTCCAGTCAACATTGACATAGTAGGGTATAAAGGTCTATACACAGTGAAGATGAACTAAGTTAAAATTGCCAGCCACGATATCCCTTGGAACAACAGAGGTGTTACAATCAACGCAAATGGCAAGAATAGATTCTAACTTTCCCTTCAAAACTTGTCATTTACCATCACTGGTTTCGAGCACATCACAATGCTGGGCATATTTGACATGACCAATGTAAAAGAAATATGATTCTGTTAATAAAAGAATCATTATTCTTCCAACTACCCACACTGCAAATGATTTTTATTTAACTTGTTTTTGTTAGGATTTTGTCTTCACAGTCACAGGAGTGAGCCTTATTGCAGCTATTGTCTTCACCCCTTCAGCCGATCCTAACACTGTAGGATTCACTGCATAGCTAGCTTCATTTTCTCCTAATCTAACGATCGGATCTATGACACTGACTCTTAAAGATTAAGCAGTTTGGAATGCCATCGTGCAGCCTATCATGCTCCTTCTTGAACAAGTAATATTCTTTTGTTATTTACAATTCACATACTAATCAGAATAATTTCTTTGAATAGGTAATTCCTCTGGCATTCAATACATATCTTCCTAAGATCTTAAACGCGGCGTTGACAAAGTTCTGTTCCAAACCCTGGACACCTCAGATGCATATTGGAAAATACAATTACTAATTTGACATCAATTTCCCAGGTGGTATTCTCCAAACAGAAGCAGATATTAGAGTGCCAATTAACATCAAATCGATTTAAAATCTCGATATTGCTGGGGATATTGCACCTGTTTCTCAGAAAGTTGCTTTGCCTTCATATTACTTTACTAATCACACAGACAGATACGATCTTTAAGTCTTAGTTGGAACAGGATTAGAGAATCAAATTATCTGGACAGTTGGTGATTCTTACGTAGCACAGATCAGCTTGAACTCAACTACCCCTATCATGGGGAACATTCCCGTCCCACTGAACATCAAGGGAATGTAAGGAATCTTACCTGGACTGTACACTGAGTATGTCGTGAACAGAGGGATATCTGACTAAAACGGTATCTACATTGTGCTCACTGTCATCCCTTAAACACCTGACCTCAGACTTGTGTAAGAAAAATGATGAAAATATATTTTACAAAATCATTAATTTTAACCATTTTTTTTATTCATTTTATTCTAATCTCTATCTTAGTGCTGGAAGATTAATCGGCACAATTAAAACTACTTTGGAGTTCCTTGTCGACCTTGATGAAGACGAATATCCAGTCGATAAAATCGCCTAATGTGACTGCAGCTCAGCACTTACAATCACATCAGACATCTACTTTGCACTTGATATCTACACTCCTGGAGCATTCATGATTGGCATGAATCTCTCTAACTTGGAGATCGTATCTGCTACAAAGACAGCAGGGCCAGTTGCTTTCGATAGCACTATCTTCACAGCTGGATCATCTGCTCTTTTGTCAGGGATCGTCACCAACATCAATTCCTAATATTCCCAAGGACTAACCATTCCTTATGTCAGCATGGCCACTTTCCTTGAAGGAATAACACTTCTCTTCGATCAAGGATACATTCTTCTTGACGTCGCTATCAACCCTAACAATTGAAAGATCATATTTTGATCTAAAAAATACAAAAATAATTGATGATAATAATCATTTTGTATGTGCATCAATTTATTGAAATCATAATAAAAAAAAATACTTTTTTGGCTAATAAAGTAAATCACACTCTTTACAAAAAATCAGTCCTTATGGAGGAAGTATTTACCTTAAAAATTTCATTTTTCCAATTATTTACATAATATACTCATGCATATTCCTCTTTGCCTTTTGTATTTGAAAAATTATCTTTGCCTAATTTTTCCAGCTGTGTGGAAATTATCCCTTCTTAAAATAAGATTTATATTTTTGGTATATTTGACAGTGATCTTTCTATCTCAATTATCTAATGAACGTTAATAAAAGGATTGCGATGGATGACATAAGCAGAGAACTAGGTGAAATCTTATTAAAACATTTAGAAATTCAGCAAAGAAATTATTAAAATCAACCAAAAAAAATTAAAAAAAAAAAATAAATCAACGCATATCCTGCCACTTATTAAAAAAGCAAAAGGCAATCTACTGACACACGACATTCCATGGAGGTGATTCACGAAGAGGCTTCTCAAGAGCTGTCGATTTCTTCCTTAGTTAACTAGAATGGACACTATCAGCAAAGTTAATTCGGTTAGCGATAAGATTTTCTAACAAGGATATCATTAATCTGTGCAACCTTGGGTGCTACTGTCACAATACTCCCCGGAATAGCCTTTGGAACTGGAGTCATAGACAGTTTAATAGTTTTAGTAATCGTAGGATGCATAATGTGGATAACATGCACTTGGTGTTGGGATAGTTCTGCGACAGGAAACGAAATAGATATGTCTGATGTAATTAAAAGAGAAATTGGATTAAGATGGGGTGCATTGTATGACCACTTGCACTGCATACTCCTCATTCTTGCGTCTATTGTGCATTTTACCCTCACAGCTGAATTCTTCTATCCAGTGGTTCAATTTTTGATCGGGACAGATTTTACAGCAAGTCGAAAAGATGCAGTATTTACATCGTTTTCTTACCAATGGACTGGAGTCATTTTGTGTGTTCTCCTTGGGGTTTCACTCTTAATTACTAAATTACATCTCATAGGGATTATTGCTCGCGTGAAATTATTCTCAATATCTCTTCTCTGCGTGCTACTTCTCACTAAAATCAATAACTTCTACCCGCTACCAGCAATTCCTTAGGCTACTACATCTGTGAGTATATTCTAGCTTGTAGGTGTGATTATTCTCTCATTTTAGCCTCATTAGCTTTCTGTTACAATCCTCCGAGATGGCTAAGGAAACAGCCCTAAGAAGAATATATCCATTTCATTCATAATTTCAATTGTAATGGAATTGTTTATTACAATCTTCGGTGAGCTCTAAATCATCACTTCACCTAAAAATCTGCAAGGACAAACGATCCTAGAATATTTTGAGATTGACGATGTACTTGCAGCTCTAACGAGATTATCCTTTTTCATATCAACCTCTTGCACAACAGCACTTATCGCCCGCGCGTTCATAGAGAAACTAAATTCTATTGTGAGAGCATAATAAATTCCAAGTTTCCTTGCAGACAGAAGAGTTACACTTTTAGTTTCTGTGATTTTACTTGGAGGATGCTTACTTATTCAATTGCTTGATATTTAGCTCTTAAATATTCTTTCTTTAGCAGGATACTTATGTTGTGCACCAATAGGAATACTAATTCCTATTTGCATGATGCTAACTATCAAACCTCATTTAACTCCTTAATAAATCATGACGGAATTTGATTTCAAAGCAGCATGGGGATCTCCTGTATTATCGAACATAAGTAGCAGCGATAAAGAATAGGCTTCAGGTATAACGGCATCCACGGATATTGAATCAGAAGGGAAAACACAATAATTTTCTCAGGAATCTAACTAATCACCATCCCTAAAAAGCCATCATCCTAGCAACATGCAGATATAAATCCCACCTATTTAGCAAGGCAAAAATTTGCTTAATTTATCCCCATTGAAATTTCGCAACAAACTATCCAGAAAACAGCCAGATGAGAATATTCAATTCGTACATCCAGGTACATATTAATCTTCCAAGAATCTATGAAAAAACTGATTTATCGTTCTTGGAAAATAAAATATTGAAAAATAAATAGAAACTAGTAAAATAATAATATTAATCATTTATGGTAATATCTTAATGTAGTTTGTATGTGAGTGAGTGGGTGGGTGTTTTTGTGTGATATTGCTGAAATTTTTTGTTCTTATGATTTAACTCCTTCGCATTAATTTTTTAAATTATTGGTGGTATCTTGGCAAAAATGGAGACTCTTTTTTTCATATTTAAAGGGATAATAGGATACCATCTAGGAAATATTCCGTTATCGCTTAAAAATAAGAAATTTGTGGGTATTTACAAGTACTTTTATGAATATTATTCTTGTAGATTGATTGCTTATTGTATGTGGATGATGAATTTTGTTTGAGAGCTCTCCCAATCGTTCAAATAAGTATCTGCATGTATTCCAATGTATGTGATTTCTAAAAGACTTTAATTTTTCCTTTTCTAGATATTTGAGTAGGAACCAATGAAATAAAGTAACATCGCGATAGAGAAACAAAGTTTTTTAATCAGTAAGAAATTAAAGTGAAAGTTGTTGGTTTCTCTGTTCTAAGTTACTAAAAATAAGAAAAATAGATAAATTGATTAATAATCCAAATTAAAATAGAAGAAACTTCTCTTTCTAGATTTCAAAAATAAGCTCTTGGTGATTTGATCAAGGAAAAAAAGAGATAATGGTTTTTTTTCTGCTAGGGGTTATTTTGCTTTTTTTATAATTAATTTCTAGAATATTTTAAATTAAAAATAGTCCAATTTGTTAATAAAATATTAAACTTACTAGTATTTAGTCTTTATAGAAGGTATCCTTTAAGATCATCAAGTGAATTGCTTGTTTAAAATTAAATACAAAAAAAAAATGAAAAACCAATGGAAAAAAATTTTAAAAAAGGATTGTTAGAAATGAAAATGTTAATTGTTACAGATGTAGCAAACAGATGGGAAGAAAAAAGGAAAATAGGTTGATTGAATAAACTATTAAAATAAATAGAGTTCGATGGGTGAAGCTAATATTAAAATTGTTAGGTTCAAGCAAAAAAAAATAAGGAGTTTATTTTAGGATTGATATTAAATAATATGGGAGAGATGAAAGAGATGGAGAAGTAAGAAATAAAAAAAAGATTTAAGATTTAATAAATTGTATTTACTGGAATTAAATCTAAGAGAGTTGAAGTTGTGATTGGATCTGATTTCTTCTTCTTAAAAAGACAATTGAAAAATGAAAAGCAAAGAGCCTTTTTTATGAATCAGCGAAATATTTGAAAAAAAATATACAAGAGCAAAAAAAAATTAATAAGCGAAGGGTAAGATTTTGATGTGGAATTCACGGTGTAACCCTAATTAAGATAAGCGAAGGGAATGGGACTTATTTATGAGTTGAAATAATTTGTAAAGAGTGAGAAAATACTCCCGAAAATACAAAAAAATAATAGTTAAATAGCCGACAACAGCGATCAAAAAGAAATCTAAAATCTGGACTGCTTTCTTTTAGATATCTTAGCTTTTCCATTGGATTCTAGAGTCTAAATTAACTATGAAGACCATGTAACTGATGCTAGCAGCATTATGGAAGAAAATAGGGAATTCTAAAACTGTTCCTAAGACATCTAGAATACTAACAACAAAAACAAATATTTTACTTCGATCTTTACTCCAGCCATTGATATATTTTATCTACTTTTACGAAGGTATCTTTAGCGGAGAACCAGCTTAGATGCTAGCTCCGTTGATGTGCTTTTTAGTAAGTGGTGGAGTGAATGTTAGTCTAGTCTTAGTTGGATAATCTCACATTGTATTCATAAGTGTGCAGACTATTTTAATGTGTGGTTCTTTACTTCTGTCAATTCTAGCTAAGGAGAGCTTAACAGAACTGGATGATTCATAAACGCACATGAAAATGATTCTCACTATGTTTTACTTTACAGCCATGCTTATTGCAAAGATCGATCTAGAACGGAATATGGAAAAAGGTGTGCTTTTTGTATTTTTAGTTAGTATTGCTGGATGCTATTAGATCTTGTTTTACAGGGAGTTTTATGACTTATGTGCAATGATTCTATTTGTTATTTTTGGGAGTTACTCTGTCTGGGGCTATTAGAGAGTGCTCGATGCTCTTGGAGGGTACCATTCAACACTTGCAAGAGCATAATAATAAGAGATTCTCACTGATTAGCTATTGCAGATGAAAGTCTACTAAGATGTCCTGAAAGATGCAATAAACGATGGGATATTCTTTACTTAGCTAGAAGAAGCTCCTGGAAATGTACCTAAATTATGTTTTTATGAAAAAAACTAAAAAATAAGTTCAATTTTTGACTTGCGGTTTGGTCTCGAAGGGGTCTTAGATAAAATGTTTGTGGAAAAAGCAGAAACAATCATTTATCTCCAAAAGAAGATATTCAAACTCATAAACGATCCAGGTAGTTTGTTTGATGATACATTAACGAGAATTGCTACTGCTAAAGTTGCTTCTATTAACAATGCTAGCAGCTACAATGAAAATAATCCCTTCAATTACAATGCAAACAGCTACCTTAATTCAAGCCATCAATCTAAATAGCAGTTCTTCAGCAAAAAGAGCAGAAGTGAATAAGATAAAATCAGGAGTTTTCATGTCCTAGGAATGGAGGATTTCGTATGGAATCTGAAATAGCTTATAATATTTGCGAAATTCGTTAGAGATTCAATGCATAAGGATGCAACATTCGACTAGAATAAAGTAGTCAAACATCAATTAGTGAGTCATTTTTCTGTAATGGAGATCATCTTCGTTTAGTTTTTTCTTATTCGTAGATCACAGCAAAAACGAAGTGAATAGCCTACGACGGCTGTTAAAAAAGACGAACAGGTATCTGTGTTAATGAAAGACATCGAAGTGCGCTACCTTTTTAGTCTTTACTAAGTTCAAATAATGAGATGCAATTTTAAGAAAAAACAAAGCATTTTTGTTTCCATCACTCGTACATAAAACAACAATACCTTTCGAAATCCCAGCGACACCACTGACAACACAAACTCAGAAGAAATGCTCAGATTCTTTTAGTTTTTCAAAAACCGCTCTGAGAAAATATCCAAGACAATCACTTCTTCGCTTTGCAGGGCTGGTAAAACAATGATTTTAGGTTTCAACCAAATAAATGCAAAGAACCCAATAACATTTAAGAATTTTTTGAATTTTCTCTTATTAATCTCATAATTTTTCTTATTATTTCCTACCAGATTGTATGAGAGAGAACCTTGAACAAGACTAAAAGAAGGAACTTCCATAAGGAGCTGAAAATACCACTACTGCACAAACAAAACAAGCTTTTTAGTCTTTAGTGAATTCAGTAACGAACAATCTAGAATATATGCGGATGATAATGAAAGACACAGAAGAGTACAGAGAGTTATTAGAAGAGCAAACTAGATTCAATGCACAAGATAGTCGCTTGAGTAAAAATGATTTGAGAGTTCGTCACAGAAATTTAAGTAGATTTAGGTTTAGCTAGCTAATTGAAGAAATCAAGAAAATCTTTGATTTGGAGGTATCTTTCAAATCTACATACATTACTGTCCTCGAGGAGAGATATTGGAAAGGAAAAGAGTCCGTTCTTGTACCACGTGCAACGAAGAATGAACTCAACCAGTCATTTGTTAAATCATCTGTTTCATTAGCTGAAGATGAAGACGAAAGTGGTGTGTTATACAGTGATTATGAAAAACTCAAAAGAGTGTTGATTCTCCTCATTGAGAACAGTCTTTCTTACTAAAAAGCTGGCCTCATTGAGATAGAAGTAGCCGAAGAACGGTATAATGTTCTGAGGGTTAAAATCATTGATAATTAATATATGAAATTATCCGATGAAGAACTTAAAAATATCAACATAAAAGGAAGTTCCGACAAAGGGTTCGGGTTTGCTATCATAACTGCGTTGCTATCTGCGATCAAGCCGCAGTCAGTGAGAGGAATGGCATTGGAAATCAGAAAAGATTCCACGAATGAAAAAAGTAACATTGTGTTCTGGATCAGTAAATGTCTGAAAGATGACAGCAGCAACAATAACCTTAACATAACTACTCTAGGAAATATTAGTAATAATCTACATGCTGAAGGGGGAGATAAAAGAAAGACAGATTAATCTGCGTTTATTAATGGAAGTCTTCAGCAAAAAGCGATTGAGAATCTCATTGACATATAAACAAAATAATTAGGTGACCACAATGACGCTAATTTCGGTCTTCCTCCATAAAAAAGCATCCCTTAATTTGGGTAGTTTAAAGGAGTTTCTTAATAATAAATCACTTCGCATTTACTATTGTAACCTGGGAAAAATAAGCAACCAATTGCAGCTTTCTAGCTAAAACTCAGGCAGGCTCTGATAAATATTTCTGCTCCGTCTAATTTTATGGATTATTATTCAGTCAAAGCACCTGATATCAACAATGGAATCTCTCCTAAAGCATATTAAGCAGGAGCAGGAGGAACTTCATTGTGGAATGGAATAATGCCTGGGAAGAAATAACAGTTATAGGAATAATAATAGCCATTGTTTTTAATTGTTAGTGATGATTTCAGAACCTCTGCGAGTATTCATGCACTTTTAATGAAAATGTGCAACAACAGTGAAAACGGAGTGAAGTTTGCTTCGAATAAAACAAATCTAAGTGATTTGCTAAGCAAAAACCTATTTGAATACATTTTCATTGAGGAACTAGAAGGAGTTAATCTCACGGAGATCTTCATCGATATTAATAAAAATTACAAACATCGCAAGCAGCTGCAAAAAGTCATCTTCTTCGACTTTCATTGTTAGGTTCAGAAGAATCTAGAAGCTTCCATTCCTCTTCTAGAATCGAGGGAACTCAACAAAGAAGATGCCAAATCAGAATTCTCCTTAAAACTACCTTTTTTCCCTTTTCCGTAGAATTTGCTGTTAGGATAGCAAATCAAGGGGGAGAGTGTTAAAGATTCTCCTCATAGTGGGTATAGCAATCATTTATCGTAGCTGCATTAAATGAACTAAGAGAATCTGGAAATTGATGATGTTATACCTTAAGTAATGATTTAAGATGATGGTGATGAAGAAATTGAGGATCATGGGAATAATGGTAGAGAAGAAGAAGAAGAGGAGGAGGAGACGAATCATGGAAAGTCAAGTTCACGTAGATCTAATTCTTCTTAATCTTCATCTTAATCAAAGAGATCGATTCCAAGTGAGAATTTCTCTAACAAAAAAGTCAAGCATTTTACATCACCTGATAGTTCAAGATCACCGAATAAGAAGCACAAACATAAAGGGCAAATAAAAAGACCGAAAAATGATCTAGAAGACGAAGAAACAGCGCGAAACTCTTCCCAAGCCGATATTCCTTCTACTGGTAGATCAACTAGCAGAACTAATTTATAACTCTTGATGAGATCGAATCGCCATGGAAACAACAATAAATCTTTTCTCCCTGCTAGATAAAGCTTAACTCAGCTTCAAGATATTCCGCAAGATATCAGTGCTGATAACAGCATGCTCCTAAACAACAGTACACTGGTATTGAAAAACAACAAAGTTTCTAAAATCCAAGATAAACCATCTTCATCATTTTCAAGCAGAAATTTCTCAAGATCATTCTCGGAGGCACTTCAAGATCCAAAGAAAAAGCAGAAACTATTCGGTATCCCTTCACTTAAAGCATAGGAAACGATAGCATAGCCACATCTTGGTGTTGGATCGGAAACTGAATTCAATAAAATATCAGATACTTCACCGCATTCAACGCATACTAGATCATCTTATGGACATTTTTCACCATCTAAGAATAACAACTAAACTGTGAGTTAAAATGCACTCAGAAAGAGTCAATACTGGAGATAAGAAGGTAATAATACTAAGACATTCATAAAAAATGATGAAAATTTACCAATAAATATTGTCTCTGTTAATAATAATAATAATACAATCTCCCAAGGATAATTCAGAAAATATTCCAATTACACTTCGCATGACACTCCTCAGCATAATAACGGGAGATCATAAGATATCATAAAATATAGTTTTGACCCAAAATACAATGAATCGATTGAAGTAGCAAGCAGCCTTAAATTTGCTTATTTCTCTCTGGAATACCCATTTGGTTATGCCTAAATCTATGAAGCTATCTGTCACATGAACTTTACAAATGATCTTCTGACATTAAACTAAAATTTTTTCAATCTCAATAGACCAGAGCTTTACAATTCACGCTAATATTTTTGAAAGGCAGCTCAGAAAAAAGTTATAAAGACCTCACAAAGAAACATCGAAAATGTTCAAACTTATTGTTTAAAATTCTCATAACACAAAAAACCAACATTTTTTGATTGTTGAAAAGAAATCCCTTGAGATTTTCATTCATTTTGTTATTATTCCTGTTATTAGTGTAATTGTTCTTATTTTCTATCCTACTCTTGAGAATTCATTCCTGTATGCTTAGCTAAAAATTCAAATTCTTCTAAACTTGCAAAAGTTTATTTGTTGTTCATAATATAAGATTACACCAATGTCTTAACTTATGATATGACTTTCAGCTTAAATTCTTAAAATGATCCTGCTGCTTCAGGTGAAAGCATATTTATTCCACTGCTTTCCTGCAGTCTTAAAGCAAATGCAAACTACAAGATTCCTTCTTGAAGATAATATGAAAAATCTTAAGATTACTCTAGAATCATAGAAGCACTCTTAGCATCAACGTAAAATATCTTCTGCAAGTTGATAATTAGCTTCATAGAACCAGCTGCGTTTTGAGAAGAAGTACTTTTTTCAATAATAGAAGACATAGCTTCAATTTCTTAACCAAGGCTAGTTTATTCATCAAGATTTACACTCATTTTACGATACGCATACACTAATAAAAATGAATATTCCCTGAGGAAACTCTCAAATACTTGATTGTAAGCAGCAAACAAAGTTGAATCGAAGTTTTTGCTTTTATCTCCATATCCATAAGGACTGAATTGTATGAAAAATCCTTGGATTTAAGCGAACAATTTTGAATTAAAAGTTGCTTTCTGAGATTGAGATGAGAAATAAGTAGTTAAGAATGCTGAGAGATTTGCTGAAAGTGCTGGGATGAATGCTTCATTTGTGAATTTTCGAAGACAAAGAATCAACGATAACAACGCAGAATCATATAAATCCATATTGATCATTTCATTGTTATCAGTGTTCAAGAGAGGATCAAGTATTTGATTTTTGTAAATGCTCAGAACGTAGAGTATCATGAAGCTATCACTGATTGAGATATTATTAAGATTTGCTTTGAATTAGTTGCTTATTGCTTCAACCAACTTTAAACATTCCTTTGCAATCACTGAAACAAAAAATCATTTTTAAAAAAGATGGTTTGATGGTGAGTAGGATTGTTGACTGCTTACTCGATGACATCTATGCGAAAATGAGTGCACAAGAAGAATAATTGTCTCTAGATTGAAATGTGATTTCAGAGAGAATTCCCGATTCTAACTCTGAAACAAGTTGAGAAAATAATGTCTAAAATGGCTGTTGTTAGTCGGAAGATGCGAGCAATTTGATAACTCTAGCTGAAGTAGCTGCTAATTTCTGCTCGAAACCTTGATAAAACAAAGGAGATAGCAATGAAAGCGATGAAAGGAATTTCTTTTTGATTTCGGGGAAGTCATAGCTGATAATGCTGTCTGGAAAGCTAAGTACATACTCATTGAAATTATTTGCGAAATTTTCCATGAATCCAAAGATTTTTGGATAAGATGCAACTACATTTTTGGTGTTTAATGAGTACTTAGAGCTGTTTTCTAGCAGCTTTTGAAAGCTCTAAGAGATTATCTAGCACTGCAGATAAACAAACACACACACACAAAGTTATTTCAGGAATTCCATTTAGAATAATTTGAAAATTAATAAGAAAAGGAAGATCCGGAATGAAAATTACTTATTTGTTCCAGAACAGATCGAAAAGTCTGAGCACATTCTTGCCTGCTAAGAATGTCTCATAGCTTTCCATGGATTTTGGATCACGACTTGCTTTCACACATTAATTGAGCAGCCACATTTACTGAGCATTAGAATAATCTTCTGTGAGTAGATTCTTGATTTGCACAACAAGAGCACCTTGATATTCACCAGCGTACTCCTTAATTAACACCTGTTTGTGTTTATTTTGTCAATTGTTTATTATCTCAAAAATATTTATGGGAAATCATCTAAATTAAATTGAATAATGTTATGTTAATTTACTTATCTCCATGCAGCATTTGAATTTTTCAGTGATAAATTAGCTCGCGATTCAAGCTACTCTGCAAGAATGCCTAAATGAAAGAAGATTTAAATTGACAATGATATTTCCACTTGATTTTTCTGCAAAAGAGCATCAGCGAATTTCTTTTCAGCTTTCTTTACAACTTCTTCTTTGACAGAATTAAGAAATCCCTTTGATTTCTCATAGAATGACAGGCCTGCGAGTGCTGCAGTTTAATCTTTTATGTCTTGAAGAATCAGAGAAGTCTTAACAAGATCGGTGATTTCATATTTAGCAGAAACAAGTGATTTCAGAATTTTCAGATTTTGTAGATATTTTATCGATTTATTCACTAAGTTAGCAGCATCGCGTGCATTCTTCAGCAAGGGAATTCGATCTCTTACAGTTTCGTATCGAGATGTAAAAAGAGAACCCAGAGAAATAAGTGATTTTTAAGCATTTCTGATTGAATCCTTGCATCCTTCAACTTCTAATGAAAAATCTTTGATTTTCTACATATCTGCAATCAGTTTGAGGTAGTTTTTTTACAAAGCTAAATCTAATTGCGTCACAACTTATGCTCGCAGGTGATTCATTTTAGATTATAACTCGCTGACATCTGCCATATCTCTTTCCTTTAGACTTTCCACTAAAAACGCTTCTTCGTCGTAGTTCTTCTCTAATATTTTATTCAGAGCAGGCTCACTTAATGCCTGTCTCTTCCAATTCTCCACCATTCCATCGGAAGATGCAGATTCTTCAAGATTTGAGGTTCCTTGCTTGTTAACTTGTGAATCCATCTGAGCAAAATTAAAAATACAAAACTCTGAAATTAAACAAGGTAATGTGCAGAAGCAAAAGGCAGAATCAAATAATCAAATTTATTTGTCATGACAATAAGTTAAAGAGAGTAAAGATATATGTATTACGTGGAGAAAACACGCTGCATGGATTTTGGAATCAAATTAATTTATTGGCAAGAAAACAGAGATCAGGTAGGGCACATAAGACAAACCAAAAAGATTAAAAAACAGCTCAAATTAAAAGTAGTCGGGTTCCCACTTTGTATTATGAATATAGTCTTGAAGGGAGAGAGATTGATTCCATTGTAAACTGAAGGATGCAACAGACTCATTTACATTCAAAAGATTTTAGTTCAAAATGAAAATATCTTATTCACTTGAGGAAATGGTTACATATTTTGATTCTCGAAATATGATTTACAACACCAGAAATAACTGCAAAATGCCAAGGAATAGATAATGAGAATTCTGCTGGTAATGTAATTACCTGGACAAATGTGAGAAACTATTTGGAACGAAATAGATCAAGACTGACGTCTGCAGGCTCGATTATTTTGATTTGATAACTTTAGGCTGACGAGCAGATGAAATTGATCACCTCAATTTTCAAGGCTATTTTAGGCTGGGATGATTATTTGCGGTGATATTTCGAATTTAATAAATTTGAGTCATCGTTTCATCCTTTAATTTATCCATTCAAAAAAACAACATCGCTCCGCTCGCCTTTGTTTCATCATCTGCGCATGTAACTACATGTGTTTCGATATCACTCTCGCTTATTCTTCAAAAAAATTGTTCCAGAGTTGTAGTCTAACTTAATAAATACAAGTTCTAAGTTAATAAATGCATATTCTTGGTTTAAATAACTAAAAACACAGTTATGGATAAAAACATGTGTCATTCGGAATGTTAAAAACAATTATTTTAAGTTCCAAAATGCATTTTTGCTATGATATTTCTGAATGGCAACCTTTTCAAATTCTTCATGTCTTTCCATATCAGTGCTGCAAGTGTTTTTTCTTGTCTCACAGATGAATTTAGATAATTTAGCATATTGAAATTATATTTCAAGATAGATGATTTGCTTTTTTATCTTGATAGAGCCTGATAAGCTTTTTGTGTAAAAGGATAAATCTAAAAGGAAATCAGTGTGGTATTGTGACGATCATATAAACTACAGGCTGAATAAAGTTTGAAAAATTACTTACAATCTGTCTTTCATTATTATCCACTGTCCTTCTTTTCTAATTGATTTTTAATCTGATTTTTCTTAATAAAATCAAATCTTTATTCTAGCGTCTTTGATCAAAGGTCGGTCTTTACAATCAAATTCTGGCAGACTCCCGACTGCACAACAACTGGGAAATGAATACTTAAGATAAACAAGCTTCTTAGCAGGTTATATATGTTGTGTTTCAGGCTAAACAAAGCATAAATAATCCATTACAAGATAGGCAATATCAAAATTAAAAATAATTCTCATTTGCATAGCAAATCAAGCAGCTAAAATAAATATTTTTCGATTAAACTCAAGAAATTCCAATGATAGAACTGTTTTCTCGCAGGGAACATAAAATTTAACATTCATTTTCATCCATGTTGGAAAAGACTCTCAAGTGCAGGGAGGGATACCATTCTAAATATTCACAGTAGTTTCAAAATATTTGTCAAAAGTTAGACAAGTACTGTTCGTTGCCATTCTGAACTGATGAACTGGGGGCTAAAGTTCTTGTTAATTAAGCGAAATAGACAAGAGAAACGATCAAATCCCCTTGAATCTGTGTGAGGATCTACAATAATAAATAAATTAGTGTTTATTTAGGCTGTAGAGAAGCAACAGACAGCAAGTACTCCCAACGAAGAGAACACCGATATAAAAACTTATAGTTGATTTTTAGTTTTAAATATTCACTAGCGTTACAAAAAACAACGAAGGAAACAAACCAAAATATGAGCGAAGAGCAAGATCTTAACTCTTGCAGCTAATACAATTATGTGAACAGTAACAATCCATGCGGAATATCTGAAGCAAACCCTCATTTAAATTACGCTTATCCTCCTTATCCCTAGAAACTTATCATACCTGCAGAGAATTAGCAAATAGCATAGCAATTCCCTCCGAATTATATCAATAAAAACGAGCAAACGTATTATTACAAGCCGAATTCTTTGCAGCTGCATGCACAACATTCGGCTTAGCCTTTTTAAATGTATCCTCCGCCTCCTAATGTCTGCATGTATCCTTAGCATTTATAGTAAACCGGCTCAATTTAAGGGGAATAAATGTTTTACGATCACGAATCGCCTTTATTGAGTGCAAATATGCTGCATGCCCCGCAGCGAGAAACACACGAAGGATAATATGAAGCTTACAATAATAACTCAAAAATGTTTATTCCACCTTCAGTGAAGAATGAGCATGTCGAAGATCACAGCTAAATGGTGCAGCCTTGCACAATGAATAGCTTACAGGAAGTTGAGGAAAACTGTTTGCAGCATTCTGCTATCTATAATAATCAAGAATAGATTAGAAAAACATCAATTTACAGTCATCCCAGTAATTATGCGAGTACTTGCCCGAGTAACAATGGAAGCGCTCGTCATATCATCGGAGGTATTCAAGATACTCCTTTCTATTAATTTCCCATTGGTTTAACGTATTCAGCTCCTCCATCAAATTGTTAAGTAGGAGCAATTCCTCCATATGAGAATTAATCTCAACAGCAATGGATTGGGTAGGTACCTTATCGATAAACATGCGAATGCAATTCCCCATATGGCTGCTAGCTTCATAGCGGGAATGCCTTGTCTTTGCAGCAATAGATAATCCCCTTGTAATCTTAATAACTACCGAAATTCTAAGATAAAGGAATCAAATTCGAACAGGAAGAAATTGGAAAAGGGAACTAGTTAAATTAAAACAAACTTACACTTTCTCTTGGATCTTATTTGGTGAAGTAAGAAGCCTTGACAGATGGGAAGCGAGTTTCAATTGATTCTGGAGATTCCAAAGGAAGAACTCGTTTGTTATCAGTTCCCATGACAAATAGCAGGGTAATTGAAGATGAAGACAGTGAAAATGAAGAATAAACGAGTTCTAGTGGGGAAAATGCAAATCCAGCTGAACTCTATGTTAAAAAAGAAGAAAGCTGTACTGGAGGGGCGATATCTCTTGAGAATAAACCAAGTAACAATAAGCTGAAAGGACCTTGCTGGAGCTCAAATAAATCCATCAAAAAAGCATACAAACCTAAGAAGAAGTACAAATAATCTAGACAAAAAAATGTCTTCAAGAATTTTGGAAATGCGCTGATGAACAGCATTCAAAATAACTTTGTGATAAGAGATCAAATTGAAAAGAGACTCTAAAGCACAGCCCTTATTGAAGCATTTCACTAGTCCTTCCTAAAAAATCAACTTAATCACCTCAAAAACAAGGAAGATTTTCTGCAAGGATGGCGTACATCTGAAACACCAGAAGACGAATAACTCGCACTATTTAAAAGTGTCTTCAAGGAGGTATCACTTAGATTCTTCTAGGAGTATGCGGAGAAGTACGTTAACGAAAGCGATAAGCTTAAGAACAAGGACATTCACATTAAAGCAATCCCTATTTTTATCCGCGGATTGCAAAATGTTACAGAACTTTAGAAATTTAAACTTTCTTGAAAACATCTTTGGTATACACTCCCAATCTTTTGTTGAAAGGATCCCTTGCTGATCATGGATCCTCAAGCACTACCTCAAGATAAATTAGTTAAGTGAGAGTCTCATATTATTTCTAGTCTTTACTCCCAAAAAAATATCTACAACAAAATATTCTTATAAAAATTATTATAAAAGCAGAAAAGATGATCAATAAAGCACCAATCTATCTGGTCGATTCTTCTACTCTTTGATATATATATTTATATTATTTATGCAGTGAGCCGCTTATTTATGAAGGCAATCTCTTGTTTCTAATAAGGATGCATTGGTTTTATAATATTAACTCTCTGCACGCCTTACATAAACTTAATTTATTTACAAATCTTTTCTATGCCCGTGTGTGTATCTTTTGCGTAATTATTAATTAATTGTGTATTGCTTACAGATAATAAAAGACATACAGAGAAAGATAAATTTGGCTTATTGCATTGATTCTATCACGTTGATTTGAGATTGTTACATTTGCATGTAAGGATGAAATAACGAGGATCAAAAAGATTCGATAGAGAGAAAGAGACAAATTAGCTCATATTCAAGATAGATTTGTCCCAAAATTCGAAGTAGTTTCAATTTGAATACGGCTTTATTAACTTTATAAGTAATTTTTCGATTAAAAAGGGAAAAAGAAATGATTTTTTATTAAAGTTTAAAACTCGATTCAAGGTGAATTGGAATATTATTCAAAAGGAGAATAGCAGTTGATGGAAAAGAATTAAATAAATTGAAATCATAAAAATAATAAAAAAGAGAGAATATTTATGAAATGTTTGAAGGTATGAAATCACACAACAACCAAGGAAAATATATATGAAATAGCAAACTAACCCAGCTAACTATGAAGCTGGGTTTTCATGTTTTTTAGAATACGCGAGTCGTCTACTACTACAGTACAATGGAGGGGAGTTTATTTTGTTCTTGGTAAGTACGGTTAAAGTTCGAGAAGGGGATAGAGTTCTAAAGTTGCTAGAGAGTCACCCCCTCCCTATTTGGGTGAATAGGGAGGCCTATTCAATGGAATACTTTTCGAAGATTTGTCTTTCTTACTGTTCACCACCTTTTGTGCTCTGCTTCCTTAAGACATACATGGTTCAAGTTTGAAGATACTCTTAATCGCCATATTCTTCTTTGCTGAGAGTGAGGATAAAGTACGTCTCAGCAACAGAGAGAAATTAATGGTAACCTTAAGTGTCTCCTTATTGAAGAATGCATATGGTAAGTTATTGAGTTGTTCTTTAAATCGACCCTGGGGTTAAAGTACGGGGTTAAAATTAAGAGAAACTCAATGGCTTTTGGAAGGTAACTAAGATGAGAGAGAGCTCAAAAGAAAGGCTTTTTTGGCAAGCCTTGCAGATGAAAGTAAGATCAAGATAAATCAGGAAAAGCAAACACTGAATAGTAGCAAATATCAGTAGATAGGGTTTGGAGGGAGATTAGGAAGGTTAGCTGCAATCTCAGGGGCATTATTGCTTCGTTATTGCTCGATTAAGTTCTTCTTGAGAAGATGCTTATTCAGTTCAATCTCAGCAAGCAGTCCAATCGAAGAGAGCTTATCAGAGATGACGCTAGAGCTTGATGAGAATGATTTAAGGCTAGCACCTTTCAGAAGAAGGGAAGCTAGGAAATCAAGAATTGCTCCTTTCACAGGTTCAGAAGTGGTTGCGAGATTCGCGAAATAGAGCTTGCGGACATGAGTAAGAAGTTAAGAAGTTGAGAGCCAACGAAGAATTTCAGTGGGTGTTGGTGAGTTGGCAGAATCGGAACAGAGAATGTGGTCGAGAAGTTTAAGGAAGTAGGCCATCGTTTCAGTATCAGCGCATTGAGAAACTGCGTTTAAAATCAAGCCAGCATTGTCTTTCAGGAACTTAGCATTGAAGGCATCAAGTGTCATCTGAAAAGAAAGACCTCCACTGATCTTGAATGCCTTAGAGAGGAGCCATTCAAGGAGCTAAATGTTAGAAGGGCAGAATCTAACGATAAGCTTGGCCACAGCTGGGAGGATGGAAGAAGGCAATGACTTCGCGTTTTCAAAAAGTGCAAAGAGTCTTTGTGGGATTCTGTAGCGAAGAGTTTCAAGAGGTGAGATATTCGGACAGATTGCACAGAGGAGTCCAAGGAAATGAGTGAAGAGGCAAGGGTCCTATTGGATAATGTGGAAATTATCAAAAATGAGACTTTTTGCTAGAGATAAGTGACCATTTTCGTTTTTAATTGCTCCGTAGAATTTGAGAATCTTGGAAGTGCACAAAAGAGCCTTTGCAAAAGAAGCTTCGTCTTCATTAAAGCACTGGACATCCATCGCAAGGAGCTTACCAATGAAACTACCTTTGCGTAGAGCAGACACGAAGAAAGCTGGTGCAGCAGAGATCATCTTTGTCAGGAGCATAAGAATATTGAGATTGTTATTCTACACTGTGTTTTGATTATTGAAGCAAGCCTAACTGAGACGATAGAAGAAGCTAGTTGAGAACTACTAAGCCAAGTTTGAGTCAAAAGAGACAATTTGATTCGCTAAGAACGCACAGCCTTTAGGGAAACTCTCGAAATTGCACTCAATCGAATTCACAAGGCTTCTCAAATTGCTAGCATCCTGCAGGAAATATTCTGGTTTTTACTGCATAATGTTGGTAAGCCTAATGAGTTCCTCTCTAGGGCATGCTGATTATTAAGTTTATGAGCTATTCATAGTAGAGGTATATTAATCAAAGGGATTTAAAGTTCTTTACAGTTCAAATTGGAGCAGCTGATAAATTGCGCTCTGGGGAAGAATTTTATTGAATTTTTTTCTAATTAAATTATATTATCATTAGGAGACTGCTCCCCAGCACGTGATGTGTTCTGTCAATTAGACTCGCAGCTTCTCCTTTATTTCTTTAAATCTTTTATTATCCTCTTTCCCATTTAATTCTTTTATATTACCAAGTTTTTTTTTCATTTACTTTCTCTTTCTAATTTCTCCTCCTCCTCCCCACTAAACTCTTTCTGTATTTCCTTCATAAATCCAAAAGGGAACTCACATGCACAATACTTTTATTTAATTTGCTTGTTCCCTGGATTCATTCCTGATAACTAAATATTTAAAATGAAGTAGTCCCCCCTCTTTGCGCTCTCATATTTGACTTAACCAATTTAACAAACTTCAAGAAGTTTCTTTCAATTCATGTTATCTAAATATTAATAGCAAATATTATTTGAAAATGCTTCTTTTTTATTCAATATTAACTTCCACTTTTTACTCTCACTAGTTAACAAAAACATTAATACTCTTTTCTTCCTTTTGTTTTTCCTTTTAATCTATTGTTCTAAAACTGCATTATTGTTATGTTTCCCCCCTTTTAGAAAGGATTTATTGTTTTGAAATAAGAATTTTTAACACTATTCATTATTTTCGTTGTGAATCATCAGAATCTCAAAGGATTATTCGTCCATCAATGCATGCTGACCTATTAATTTTCTTTTTCTTGTTTAATATTAACAAAGAAATTACTCAGATTCTTATTAAATTCATAATTAAAAATAATACGCCCATGTCCTTAACTTTTTGGAACAATTGTGAGAAAACACTTATCCCTTACTTCTTGATTTCATCCATAAAAAATAAAGATCCCTTAACACTGGGGGGGGGGGTCTTCTTTTTCATTCAAATGACTTAAAGTTTATCCTGCATTTACTTATCTTTCTGTAGAACCCATATCAACGAATTAAACTTTCAAACTAAAGTCCATAACTTAAAATGATATTTATTCAACTAAAAATGCCTTGAAAGCAAATATTTCTAGCAAATTAACTGTTTAATATGTTTTTTTCCACCTTTTTTCCCTCCAAAATTTGATTTATTTACTTCTTATTCTTCTTCTCTTTGAAACTCTCTTTCTCTAATCCTTTCAATTTCTAAAATCTAAACAAATATCCAATAGAACCATTCATTGCACCTGATCTCCTGTTGATTCGTCAGTTGCCAATCTCAAATCAGTGCATCAAACATCTCCCCCCCTCATCTTCATTTTATCTGAAGTCATATCCTTGGTACGTGGGTGCCTTAATTGAATTTCCCTTGGAACCTTTCTTTCATTTGTGTGACAACTATTTCTTTTATAACCTTTGAATTTACAATAAGACGTCATCTTTCAAGAATAGTTTTGGCTTAAAATCACTAGAAAAAGCTAGATATTTTTGCTAAAGATTCTCTTTTTCGTTGACTTGAATAAATGTTGCTAAAATTACTGCAATTTCGAATAGAAGTTAGTGTGAAGTGTTGATATGAAAAATCAACTACTTATGCATTGACTGAGCAGCTAATAAAATCTCTTTTCGGTTCTGAATTTTTCGTTTAAAAGCAAATTTAAAACGCTTGAAACGGTTGAGAGAAAGTAGTGCCATAGTAATATTGCTAAATGGAGAGGAGTTTTCCCATTAATTATGGTCAATATTTGCTTCAAATAACTGATAAACGAGGAGCTTTTTGATGTTTGGAGATATTGTAACTCCTCTATTTCAGTTTATTTGTTACATAATTATTTCTTTTATAACTCTTCCCCTTTTCAACTATCTCTTGATGTCTCTGGATCATTTCTCCTCTGCGATGAAAATTCAAAAGGAAACAGCCTCCTTAAGCCTCTCATGTTGCAAGAAAGAAAACGAAAAAACTTTTAAATTTTGCCCACCTTAAATTTGAGCCAAGTACAAAATCAAATTTCTTTTATTAAGTTTTCCGCTTATGAGAAGCCAAACAATCTAATTTGATTCATGAAGAGCCGTTTGATTTTTGTCTTTGAATATTCTGTTGATTATCTATTTTGGATAATCTGCTTTAGTCTTGATAAATAAAATAGAAAAAAACAGCAATGATCTTATAAAAATGAACTCGAAGATTGTTGTTTGATTCTTGCATTTTGATCAAGAATTCTTGTGGTTTAAGTATTTCCATTACTGATTATTAAAAACAAATCAAAGCAGACTATTCAATCTGATCACTGTGAGGAATCGACCTAGATGATTTGGGGAAAAATCCAAATAATAACTTTTTCAACAGACACAAAGTTTTAAGAAGCCAAAACTTAAAAAATAAGGTATTAAATGTGCCCATTATGCATTTATTTGCCAAATACTATCTTGAAATAAAA
>Ga0302271_10001031_pt1 | contig 27277 bp, 12 predicted proteins | sample III_Bog_N1_1_FD_198767 | JGI IMG/M metagenome (GOLD analysis project Ga0302271, IMG submission 198767) | Peat permafrost microbial communities from Stordalen Mire near Abisko, Sweden - III_Bog_N1_1 | ecosystem: Environmental > Terrestrial > Soil > Wetlands > Peat | place: Sweden: Abisko... | reverse complement strand
ACCCAAATCTCTTCTTATTTTTTCTTCAAAAACAATGATCTTTATAATAATATAAGCTGAGATCTGCTTCAAAGAGCTCCACGTTATGAAAAAATGTGTTGAGAGTTTAAACTGGCCCCCGCTCATCTTCGAAAATAAATCCCTTCTTCACATTATATGATGTGCAAATAATTTTTCAAGAAACTGCCTTAAACGGATTTTTTGTGTTCTTCACTTCAGTCTCTCAATTTTATTTTTCAAAAAAGTTATCAGCTCCCATGGGATGATCTTATTTATAGAACACCACTAAACTTTCTTACTACTCCATAGAAAAGAACACAAATTTTTACACTGAAACAATATTATCTCTTGAAATATCTTTTATCCGTTTAACTCATTCATCATCACTTTCATTGGGATGTTTTTGCTATTTCCGAGGTACTTCTGGAGCATCAAGCTTGAAGAAAGCAGTGCTGATAAGAAAAGATAGTTACTGTATCTCCATGGATTCTTGAGGCATAAGAGAATATTCTCTGAAATAGACTTCTGAATTTTCTCTGTTTTCTCTTAATTTCGCCATGAACTTTCTTGTTTGGTAAGACAAAGGATGATCGGATCTGCAAGTGAACATAATATTCTCGAAATCGATCTCTGAAAGATCCATTTAGTAAGGGGAATAATCTTTAATGAACTCATACATGTCTCTGTCATTCTTCATATCACCAAAAATATTAGTTGTCTCTTTGTTTTGGCTTTGTTATAGATACCCTAGGACATCCAATAAGCCATTCTATAAAAAAATATTGATTTAGATTTTGAAATAAAGGGAAAAAATATCAATTTTTAAGATTCTCCCATTGTGAATTACATGAATAACTGAAGTCCTAATTAGATTAGGTTCATTGAGCATAGCTGAGAAGAGTGTTAACCCCGAGAGAGGAGTGTTTGAATATCCACATATTTTTGTTGATATTTCCTGATTTCTTATGAACTTAGCAATATCGATTAAATCACAGAAATTCGTTAATCTTTTCTCACAGCAACCACTAGAGAGCCACTCAGAACTCAAATCATATGTTCCTTAAATCAAGATGAAAAAAATAAACTACTTCATAGCATTTATCATTCTAGAATACCTCTCATGTGGGGGTATGCAATGATGATGCCACGATCCAATACAGTAACCATATTTGGTGATAAATCTGTCCAAAAAAAATTTTTCATCAGAACTTTGATATTCAAACAATAAATCAACTTCCTTACCATATGGTCCTCTCTTTGTTTCTTCTTGGTTTAAATACAGAATGCAAGGACTGTTTGCATTTACTTATGTCTTGTTGTACACAAGTGTAAATGGAATTTACATACCATCTCGAGAAGGTGCCTCCAATCTGTGTTTTAGTTTAGAAATTGCTCATCAGAGTAAAAAATACTGAAATGTGTATATTACCTTTCCATTTGATAATTGTTACTCTGGAAATTCACGAACAGACGAATATGGTATGACTACAGATCACGCATAGCCATATTGTAGCTCATAAAATTAGAAGGCTAACTTGGAGTCTTATTTATTCAACAAAAATCATGCTACAAATCTAAAATCACTTTTTTATATTTTTATATCCTTATTTTACTTGCAAAGTGAAATGATATGAGTTAGACGTGTAGAATTGGTTATTCTCTGGAAGGATATCATAAAGATCTTGCTAAAACGCCAGCGTATGGAATTATTTCGTCTTAGCATTGTAGATTTTTATGGAATCCTTTTATTAAGGCATTTAGGATAGCAGAACAGCAACGTAATGCTCAAACACTTCAAAATGCTTTATGTACTCTCCTTCAGCAGCTTCTAAAAGCACTTCTTCAACTTCACCGACTTCGATTGGTTACTGATTTTCTCTTTCGATTCTGGCTAGAAGTTTTTCTCTTTCAGTGCTAACGCTCAGTGTGTTACTTGCAACCATTTTTTTAGCAGCCTGATAAACCACATCCATGTTCACTGCGGCTGGACGTTTTTCAGTGGTTTTATCGATTTCAGCTATGTCTCTGCTACCTCGACTGTAACCTGCACGCATTAACTGTCAAAGAAATCATTATTCGTTCATGGATACGGCAGAGAATTGTAAATTAAATGTACTTTTGAAGGACGCTGATCTTTTTCAGATTATGTGAAAAAGAATGCAGTTTCTCCCATTTTAAGCTCTGTATGCTTCTCCAGTGATCTTGCCTATTCCAAGAAAGATTATGAGAAAGATAGAGATGAGTATTGTTGATCATGGCTATGTAAGGTATTGATAGGTAGTGATTAAACTTGTTACGAGTATGAGTCTAAAGGCTGAATTTTCTATGTACGCTTCTTTGAAATAAAGTTAATTCTAAGAGTTTCCTGATAGTGAGCAGGAATCGACTAAAATTATGTCCTTATTGTTGATTTGTCTCACTTTTTTTACAAGAATAAATTGCAATTTAAGATATTTCTTTTCAAAACTATTCAACATTTTCTGCCATTTTTCTTACATTTAAACTGATAATTTGGGTCTTTTTCTTCCATGACGATAGTTGGTACGTTCTTGCCAACTTCTTGATCTCTGACATTAACTTTCACAAGCAACGAAAATCGTTCCAAATCATTCTTCTGCACGAAGAACAATCCTCCAAAGTTATCGAACGCAGCAGAGTTATCCACACCAGAGAATATCCTAGGTATGAATGTGCCTTTACTCATGTCTTTTACAACTAATATTATCTCCTTAGAATCGTTGTATAAATCAAAGAAAAACGCAATGAGATCGTGTTTCGGATTCATAATAACATCCGCAAAAACAACATTCCCTAGCTCCATCTCATCAGCTAGATGCTCTATTCTCTTATCAAGTTCGACATATTCCTCTAAGAAATTCAGCAATTCTTGTTTTGTGACAACAACTTCATCTTTCTCAACTTCCATGACATCAAATGCCTTGAATCGGAATTTGTCAATCGGAGTACGATATAATGTCAAAGCACATTCCTTCGTCACACGAGGGTCACGATTGAAATAAATAAACCTAAAAATATTACAAAAAATGCATAAGAGAAGAGAATAATAAACTCTTTGAATACCTATCTGTGTAGAGAGGAATATTATCATGAATATCTAGCTTCTTCCTCATTTCTGTCAGGAGCTAATCCTCAAGCTAAGACACTTTAATTAGTGACATGTCCGTGTACATATTCTCTTTCGACACAAAACTATCAATTCTTTTCTGGATCATTTCGTTTTCGAAGATAGATTGAGCGTTGTGTTTATCGTCAAGATCTTACACAGTTATCTCAGCGGACTCCACAGTCTTTAATTTCAAATAAGCATATGAATCTACTAATGTTTCATATTATGTCTTGAGAACCGTTGATTCCTTTTCATGTTTGGGTAATGATCTTATGTCCACCATTCGCTAGCTGAATTCAGAGAAATTCCTAATTTTCGGAGTGGCTCTCTTTTTCTAAGGATCCGTACTCAGCAGTCTATCGAAGGCGTTGAGTTTCTTCCGATTTTATTCTAATTTAACTATTTTTCTCTCCATGACATGCTCACTGTCTAATCGTTCTTCGAAGACTTTTGTTTCATGAAAATGTGTAGAAGTCCCAAGAACTTTATCTATATTCGTCATTCTTTGTCTTTCTAAATCTGAAATATCCTTATTCTCCTCGAGAAAGATTTCCTTGTCTTCCTTGACACTCATTGTAATACGGTTTCGAGGGTCATATTATGTTAGATCTTTCATTTTCTCATCTGGTTCGGGATCTTCTAGTAACGCTAGAATTGGATTCTTTTTGTTAGTTTCACCAGTCATTGGGTTAATTTTTTGAATATCATTTTTAGCAGCTTTCTTGAAGAGCCTTGAAAAGATTGACTCATACTACTCTCTTGTTCCTTTTTTCAATTATACACTACTTCTAACGAATCTACGCAACAACATCTTTGAAGAAAAAGAAGAAGAATGTTAATTTGATCGAAGATTTTTTTGTTGTTGCAAAAGAACCTTCTACTAATCTTCAAAATAGGATACAATTAATATATTCTTAATTTACAAATATCCCCAAATTGATCGTTTAATTCATTTTCTGTAAAATATGTAGCTATTCAAATAATCCCTTCCACTTAAAAAATTTCTCAAATCAATCCATATCTCTAAATACTTATATTTGTTTCTAATTATCTCTCTTTCTCATCGGAATTATTGATGATTATTTAATACAAACGTTTTTTAATTATGAATTTGTTTACGATATATATTTTTATTATGTTAATTTAGAGTGTTAATATTTAGTTTTCTTGAAAAAACTAACTTCATATTAACTTGATTACTTTTTTCATTTTGATTACTTTGTTTTGACTACGAGAAGTTGAATAATTTCATTGATTCTTTTACGGATTATTATTGCTTGCCAGAGATACAGAATCTTTTCAAAAACACAAACATTATGAATATTTAGAGCTGTTATGATTCGAAGATATTATCAACAAAATATTTATATTTAATAATACCTTTGAGAAGAGTAAAAGGATCTGATAAGATAGTGCCATTGTACCTAGATTTATTTAAAAGATTCGTTTGTTCTTCTTAACTTAATGGACCACCAGTACTAACCTAAAAAATGATTCAAAGTTATCAAAGTTGTGAATCGCATCAAAAAATATCTAAAGTCAAAATGAGAAAATATGTTAAAAATATTATTTGATTCTAAGTTACTTGTAAGATCACTCTCTTGACTGCAACAAGCAGATCTTTTGTGAACATCGCAAGGTCTTAATACTTGAAGGCTAGATCATTTTGTATAATTATTCCTCCTTTTTAAACAGCTTATGGATTCGCTTGGGAGTTTTCATAATCTTCGTCTATGAAAGTTTTCTTCTTTCCACTTTTTAATCTCTTCAAAACAATTTAAAATATATTAGAATTTATGGAGAAAATACAATGGGTTCAAAGTTAAATTTCTTGATCTTGCTTCTCCTATTCTAATGGTCAAAACAACCTCTGCTTCTTACATTTTCTAAATCTGAACATACGAATATCGATGGTGTTTCATTCATAGCCTTTAATCGATAAGTACTCTCTGAGAGAGGAGTTGTTGATCGTTTGGATGCTTTGTAGTTCTAAGCATATGACAGTTCTTTTACAGGTGATTTACTTTATGATGAGGATGATGGTTGTGGATTTATTAATTTAGGGTTTAGATTAGCAGTAAACGACATGTTGCTGCTGCTTTTAGGGGCAGCCTAGAATGAATATCTATTATAAGTTTAAGATAATTAGCTAAAGGATTGTTAAGAAGAGGATTTTTGGTTAGTGATTCCAAGTGAAGCTAATAATGGTGAAGGTAGATGCTCTAATGTTGAATTGTTCTTTGAATTTCCAAAAAAGTATTATTACTATTATGGAAAAATCTGTTAATTATTTAATCTGAGATATTTCATGCATATTTTAATAAACAAGAGCGCTTCAGCTGAATTCTAGAGTACTTTATTCATTCGATTGCATTTCTAATTGAAACTGCGTATTTTCTCACCTACTGCTACAATCGCATCACTGCCAAGGATTTTGCAGACTAATCCTGACCATTCCTCTTTATTTTGGGAAAATATTATGCAGTAAGTTAATCTAATCTACTGTAATTTGTAATTCAAATAACTTTTGAAAAATTACCGAAAGATAGCGATATTCCATCTAAAAACAGAGTCTAGTTCCGCGGATCAGAGAACGCTAACCTTAGAATTTACTTGCGAATGCGAAAATACTGCTGCAACTGCTTCACTCCTTGCTTTGAAGTTGCTAAAATGAGCTTGTAGATGTATTCTATTTCTCTGATTTAGAAGCTATACACTTTAATGCTGAATGCGAAGATAGTTATGAACGTATTTCCTCCGTCTTTCGTTTGAATCCTTCGTTGTTCTTTCTCTTCCTTTTTGTTTGCAAAATATTAGCCGTGAGAAATTATTCATTTTTTTGGTTTTTGTTGCTAAAACCTTTTATTAATATTCTCATTGTTTGTGTTACATTATAAGCTTAAAGAAGCTCAATAAATGTATTAATTTTCTTAGAATACTTCATGGCTGTCATATCAATAAGATGATCGATGAGTTGATATTCCTTCAAAACATACTTCTCCTTGAAAAAACACACCAAAAATCTATTGAATTATTCGACAACTATTTATTCAAAATTGTATATCGTAGTTATTGGAATACCTTTTCATAAGCATGATCATAGATTTTCGTGAGAATAAGTGAAGTTCTAAATGAATCATAACTTGCGCTTGAATACTCAATGCCATCCACTGAATCATCCTCCTCCATTTAATGGTATTAGCCTCAATCAATATCCTATTCTGTTTTGTAGAGGTAAGCAGGAATAATAATGTTTTGAAAGATATTGTTACTCTTTTCTTTTTCTCTTTTCAAATTATTATTCCAATTCTGATATTTATTCTTACTTCTTCGATTCGCTATTCGTTGACTTATTAACGATTACAGATCAATACAAATTACGAATTATCTAATTTAATTTATGCATAAGGCTTAATTTATCTCCCGTAACTGCAAAACACTAATTATCTATCTTAATATTTAGGTTATTCTATTCATCTATTCTCTCTCAAATTAATATTACAATAAAAGTAATTTTGGGGGATGATAAGAAAGGATTCTTTTCAAATTAGCGAAATCAGAAAAAAAAAGGTAATTAATTTGTACTTTTTTCTTTAAACAAATGAAAAATGCTCATTTATGTTTTTGTTTTATGATCTCTAATTTATTATTTGTTCTTTCAATTGGTTTTAATATCTTTTTCCTTTTCAAAATCAGGTCTTCCCTGACCAGAAAGAAGAAGATCAGGAATCTAAGATTCTAAAATAAATTATTTCTATTCCAAAATTACTAGTTTTTCTTTCTTTTGCTAATTTGGCGATAGAAAGGATTCATTTTGGTGTGAAATAAAAATATGAGATTAACACGCGAGACATTCAAAACTACAATAATTAATTGTTCAAGGCAAAAAGAATTCTCAAAAGAGTTCAAAATAATCAAATGTCCGTTTCCTTCAAAGATAAGAAGGTTAGAAACGTCTCTTCATTTATCATACCGTAAACTCTCATTTCAGTTAGATCTACGCATGCACAACAAAGATTCCTATGTAGCTTTGCTAATGATAAATTATTTTTTTGGTGTGTAAAAGGCTGGAGACAGAAATAGAATGGACAGTTTTAGTTAATGGAAAGACATTCTACACAATACTTCTCAGCTACAATGGAATCACTAATAACAAGAAAATCAAAGTCAATGAGAATCATCTCATGGAGGCTAGCATGTAAGTATTCCTGTTAAATTTAGCCCCTCTTGCATATCTTGCAATTCCTGTATTGGAGTTTCATTTTTTTATGCTTTTTGTTGTTGTTGTTGTGATTAGTTCTCGAAAGAATTTCAACCATTGTTTTCAGATCGAAAACATAGACATGGCAGTTAAATACAACAAAGAAACATCTTCTTTTCATTTATTTGCTTTCTAAAAGGATGTCGAGATATTTCCAGTTATCAAGCATCCTCAATACGACTAGCTTGTATAGAATCAGCAGCAATAATAACAATAGTCTTAATATTTGTAGCAATCATAATAGTAGTTTTAGTAGTAGTAGTAATAGTAATAATAGCCTTAGTTTAGTAATTATAACTACAGTTAGAATTCTATGTAGCAGTAGTAAGTTGCTGCTTTAGGTGCTCCTGTCTATAGTAATGATAGATCTGTAATGGGTAGGGAATAGTAATAATTTAATTCTTCTATTCCAACTTTAATTCTTCCTCTATCTACTATGCAATCCCAAACAAATCAATATTAGTCACCTCCAAACTAACAATAAAGTTAATACACAACAAAGGAGGAATTTGGTACTTATTTGTCAACATAAATTGCTTCGGCCTAGTAAATACTCCAAGTGTTTAAAGTAAGATGTTGTTTAAAGGAAGGAATCAAAACAAAGGGATATTTTTACACTCTTGATGTGATTGTTTGTCTTTATAATATCCTAGGAAGTGATGAATAATTGTCGTAGCAACTAAGATGTAGTCGAATCAAAAGAGCTGTCAAATCTTTAAGTTGCTGTCGATAATAATTACAGAGTACTTGGTTCGTACACTGAGTAAGTCTCTTTTTTTTCGATTTTTATTTGAAATAACTTATCTCGTTTTTTAGTCTTGAAATAGAAGAAAAGCAGATGGAAACTATCTTCAAAATCATGGATGAGTGTCATAATGTAAGAGATTTATCAGATTCTATGATTTATCTTATGAATAATTACTATTTTAGGAGAGAAAGAAAACCCATAATTGTTGTTATTTTATTTTAGGCTACTGAGAGGTATTAGAAAGCATGCTCTCTTTAGAAATCATTCCCTAGCAGACAGACAAATAAACCAAATGACAACTAGTCGAATCTACCTATGAATCCAAATACTGTAAAATAATAATCAGAGTTTTATCACAAACTAATCCTTTTTGTAATTCAAATTAATCTTTTTCATATATTTTTACCAGTTTGACATGGCTAAAGGATCTTATGCCAAAGAGAACATGCAAGGTATGGCATAAGACAATTACATCAAAGACTAAGAATAAAAGATTAATTTGAGTTAAGACTTGAAAAAAACTAGCAGCAGTAGCAGTAGTTACATGAGTAAAAACTCCAATGATAAAGTATCAAGTCCATTTTAAGCTAGCTAAAACTCCTTAAGCTTTTAAGAACAAGTAGATAATTCAAACTCATATTATAGCAATAATAATAATTAAGTGTAAGACTACAACAAGCCAAAAGAATAGCAGAGTTCTTTATTCTTCAAATAATCTTCTCTGAATAAATCGGATAAAGACATATTGTTTGGAGATAATAAACAAGTTCTTGGCGATGCTGATGAATAAGACAAAAAGAAGAAAGAAGATGATATTTCCTTATCGATGTTAGAGAAAAAAATGAATAACTTAATAGCACTAAAAGATTCATAATGGGATAAGAAAGCAGGCAAAGAAGGATGGAAAGAAGAGTTCCCTGATGTTGGGAATAAAGCGCCTAGGAAAGCATATCCAAATCCTAATAATCTTATGAAACTTCCTAAGTAGCAGGCTCAAGAAGAAGAGGAAAATGAGAATATGCAGAAAAAGAGTGAGCTGCAATCGGAGTTGCTTGATGATTAACTTTGCATTATTTGTTATCACAAGCAAAGCACTTTCGCACTTGTTCCTTGCGGACACAAGAAATATTGTGAGTAGTGTGCTTAAGAAATGGTAAAAAAGAAAGTATGCGCGTTCTGCATGGAACCAGTCACGTAGTATATGAGAATATTTTCATGAGACATAGTACATTAAGGAATTGTAAGAATAATAAAATAATATGTTAGGCTTGTATGTGCTGTTTGTTATTGGAAAATGCAAAACAAGCGAAAAATTAATGAGAAAATTAATTCTTTGGAAATTCTTTAACAAAAAAAGGAAAGATAATTATAGAAGCAAACATTTTTTTATTCATTGTTGTTTTTGTATGTGTTTTCTCTGCAAATATCACAATTTTGTACAATTAATGGTTTTCTTGTTAACCTTTATCTTTGAATTGTTAATAAGTATTTATTGTCTTCATAGCCTGTGAAATGATCTAAATATACAAGGATAATTAAGACTTTCAAATAAATGCTAAGAATTATCTAAATTGTCCCAAAGAAAAGTAAAGAATTTAAATGAAAATGATGATTTATTTTGTATTCCCTTTCTTCTTAATATGACCCTCTTAAATTAAAGCTTAACCTTGTCTCTTTGTTAGCCCTAAACATTTCGTAACACCCGTCTAGCTCAGTCGGTAGAGCGCCAGCCTTTTAAGCTGGTGGTCAAGGGTTCGAGCCCCTTGGTGGGTGACTTTTTTTTAAATCATCAAAGATCTTCTTTTTTTGTTGTTTTTTTGCAGAATAATTTGCTCTCTAAAACAAGCACAATTCATAACCAATAAATGCATTACTTCTCCCTTTCTTCTGTATTATTTTTACTATGTAATTAATTATTTGGATTGCTTTAATTTCTAAAAATCTTTGCAATTTTCTGTAAATTCATGAAATCACATTATTAGTTTTGTTTTTTTCTGAATACTTTTATAAATTTCCCCTTCAAGCTGCATACTCTTTCTCTTGTTTAACTCGCAGTATTTACAGAATATCTATTCTGTTTTCATTCAACAAAAATAATTGAAAACAATGGCATTCAACTCTATAATAAGAGTTAATACTAAATAATCTTTAGAAGAATGACGCATTATTAAAGACTGCGCATTCCAAATTCGACAGATTGAAAAAAAAACAAGCTGAAGACAAAAAGAAGAAAGCTTTTTCATTCTCTCTCTCTCTGTTTCACTTTTCTAGCTTTAAAGACAACGTGCTTGTGAAGCCCTTGCATTTCGCTCGAGGCTTCCATGATAGCTCACACATAAAAAACTGAAAATCTCCCTCCTACAGATCTTGAAAAGTTAGGAGAAGTATGCTATTAATCAATAATTTCTAAACCAAATTTTCTCAAAACAATAATTTCACCCTCTTTCATCTGTTTTAGGGAAAGCAGTAATCTTAAGAAATAAAGCAAATCGAAGGATCATTGTAGTTTTCACAATCAGCTGACTAAGGTTAATCGTAGAAGGAACATTTGTAATCTGATGGACATACCCATCATCTAGGAAAAGCTCGCTGCGTGTCTGAAGGAATAATCTAAGGAGAAGGAGAAGTGCATCATCATCACATACATAATGGAGGATAAAGAGTACTATTCGATGATAGGCTAACGAACATTACAGAGATCTATAATGTTGCACTAAGTCCAACAAGTATATCGATTGCATTTGATAATCTCCTAAAGCGTGTAATAAGAAGAAGAGTTCTGCTGTTTTTGTTATGGCATAATATGCAGTAAAATATTAATGTTTTGTTATGTTGAAAATCTAAAAAAGAACGTGATTCTGAAGAAGATTTTTAAGAACCAGCTCGATGAATTATCCAAAAAGCAAGCTATTTTAGAATGCGAAGTGACTTGCAAGCTGGATCACTTCAATCTCGTTAAGGGATATGATAAAGAGGAGACTTTAAGTGAGTACAGAGTCATAATGGAATTAGTCAATGATGCTGATTATTTGCAAGAAAAAGTTGAAAATGTAAACACACAAAATGAATAGTTTTGATGGTTAAAGGGGTTCATGAAATGGGTTTATCTGGAAACAAAAGCCAAATGATATTAACTCATTTTAGATGTTTTTTCTTAATATCTTTACATCATTTTAATTGATTATGTTTATCTTGTTTTTTTCTTCTAGTGCCACACACCGATAAAAAACGAACTTAAGCTGAAGAGTTACATTACAGATGTCCTGAATGGCCTCATCTACATTCATTAGCAAGGTAGATAATTAAAGGAATTTACTCCATTTCATTTCAAATTTGATTTCAATTCTTTAGGATACATTCACTGCGATCTCAAACTTGCTAATCTCTTCTGTCATCGAGAACTACAAGACGATGAAGACGAGATACAGATTAGAAGAGTAACATATTATTCAAATGTTATGCTTTAAACACTGAAAACTTCTGCAGCATCTGCTCATTTTATTACTGAAAACTACCAAATTCATTTATTTTTATTGATTATTATTTGTTCACTCTTGAAATAGGTTAAAATTGGAGATTTTGGATTAATGTAGAAAATTGATCCTGTGTCTAAAACTGCTTATATTGAAGAGACACTAGGAACTTTTGGGTTTAAGGCTCCAGAGGTGAAGAAGGGTGCCACTATTGATTAGAAAGTAAGTGATTTTATTAGCTTTTTAGGTCAATTTTATAAAAAATAATATTGTATTAAAACTACAGGCTGACATATGGGGATTAGGGATAATTTTATATTTTTTAACTGTGGCGTACTTGCCGCATCATATGAAAGGCTATAAATATGGATAAGGTCCTATTCCTTTCCGTGATTTTGACTGGAAGAAAAGATCACCTTCGCTGAAGGAATTCGTCATGAGTATGCTATCACTCGATCCAAAAGAGAGACCTACTGCTCAAGAAGCTCTCAATCATCCTTTTCTAACCATAGGAATGTTGTAATTTTTTAATATTAACTTATCAACTTAAAAGACTTAAACTTTGTTGATTTTCGGTGTAGAGATTGAACGAATAGAGAGAAAGAGGGAGAGAGATGTAAATATTTCAAACATAGATAGATTCAAGACCTTCAACTTTCACACTACTCTTATCTTTTCAAAAATACACACAAATTCACATTCATTCTCTTTCTTTTTCATTAAGAATCTCTGGACTATCATCCTAAAAAACTCTCCTCTAACTATTTATTTTGTGTATGCGTGTATCTCACTATGTACATATTAGTTTAGAGATTATCTTATCTCAAAGTATAATTTTATTTATTTCCTAAGCAGAGGCCTATATTTTCATTGTAATTACTTCAAGATATTCGATATCGATAATTAAAATGAATGAAGATCAATTATATGATCATTTTAGATTTTTATTTGTACTTGCCGTAAACTTTGTAGATAATAAAATTTTAGTAGATTTTCAGTTTCATCTTTTGGTTAGTTATCTTTTTATTGTGTGTGTAATATTATTATTATTATTATTCAAATCTGCAGATTTGAGATAACCAATAATCTTTTGTGTGAATTGTTCAATGGATAACTGTTTAGTTTTTAAATTGTTTGGTATTTTTTCTCATTTTCGAAAACAAGCTTGCATCTTTGCAAATAAGGGTCTCAATTAAACTTAAACTGGATAAATTAATGAGTTTCGAGGAATGAAGTGAATGATTTTTTAAATAAATACCCTTACATCACATTTCGCCCTCTCTCCCCACATCTGAAACCCAATTCCAATTGAAGTTTATGGGATTCCATTAAACTCAAGAGATACAATTAAGAGATATTTTTTTTTCTCTCTCCCCTCGAAGAGACAGCTTCATCTAAATCAGGTTTTTTATGTGTCTAACAGTTCCATTCTATCTTTAATTAACTGTTTACTATTTACATCTCTTTTTTATTTATTCTCTGTCAGTTCTAGGAGTAATTACAGCCACTTGTTTCATTAATATGAATATTTCCCACATTTTCTACTTCAATTACTTGTAACATAAAAGAGTGCTGTCAGTATAAGATTACAAAAAAATGAATTTTAAATCAAAATAATCAAGAAAACAGCAGAAACAAAAGTGATTTTCCTTTTCTTTTTTGTTCTGAGTTATTTACAAAATCTCGAGACAAATAATTAAAAATGCAAGAAGATTTTTTAATCAAAGTGGCTTACTTGATTCATTTGGACTTCAAATCAAATCAATAAGAGTTGCATGATTTCCTTGTTTCAATAAAGTTATTTACTGTATTTTTAGTCGTCCTAGGCAGTGTAAATAATGAAGAAAAAATCAAAAACTAATAAAAGTAAATTCGAATTGTAGTATGCATAAATAATAAAGGAATTAACCCTTCTAGAAAAGCAGCATTTTGGTGTCATCAATCAAACTAAATGGATGATTAATATTAGCCATTCTTTCAGGAGGATTATGTAAAATACGTATCCTTCAGCATCGATGAATCGCAAAGAAACATTAGAAAATTAATAGATTTAGTGGATAGACAAACCTGTTGAATGGGATAAACTGAGAGAAAGAAAAATTGTGAGGGTAATGCTTTTTTTGATCCATGAAAGAAGCAATTTTTTTAATTAGTAATTTAAGTTTCGAGGTATAGTGTGTGTGAGAGTGAGAAAGTGAGAGAGATTCTTTGCAAATAGTGTTATTTTTATTGTTCTGCTTGGTTCGGGAAACACACAATGGAGTTTGAAGAATTCTGCTATGAGCACAAATCAGAAGAAGCTTGCTCACCGAATGAGGAAGATGCAACGAAGCTTGAAATAGAAGAATCTGAAGAAAGTGAAAGTATTGTATGCAAAAAGCCCCGCAGAAAACCTATTAAAGGTGCAATTATTCAGAATCATCATTCCAATTAGCTTGTTACCAAGGAATTCGGTGTGATTGATGAGGCAACTCGATGGTTAACGGAACCGTACGATGACTGCAATTTCTTGATTTTCGGAGAAATTTTCTGTTATGTCAAATCGTTCGTTCATTATGCTACCTTAGGATACTAGTCAGCTCCAGAACACTGCTATCTTAATGATTTCCGACCTGTAATTGCTGTTAGTGCGTCTGTGTAGGGAGATAATATGCTTTGTGCGTAGCTAGATAGTTGTGAGAGTCTCTAAGACTGGAAATGGGAACAGGAAACAGAATAAAATTGCAGGACGATAGATAAAATTAACAAACAATTACGAAGTCTTTCTGACTTAAACGCTTACAAATTCACGGAGTATTTAGAAGGATACAAGAAGGTTATTCAGCAATACGCGATTAAAGTAGCTCAAGTGCATACAGCACACAATCGTGATTTTGATCTTTTGCAGAGTAAAATCGAAGAAAACTTCAAGAAAAGTGAAGAACTTGTGTTTAGCGCACTTCATGAATTAGAATAGCAGTATCCTAACGCAATACTTTAGTTTTTTGTTAAAAAAATCGACCCCAGAACTCTCACAGGGAAGACTTGTAGAACAGGCGGAAATGCTGCGTTTATTTAGCTAACTTGTGGCACAATGGATCCAACTTTAGTATCATATTAATTCTCTCGATTCGGAGCACCTGAAGTATTAGACTGGAAAGGCATAGTGGATATAACAATGGCTTAATTTACAGGAAATGATCGTTTTGAATTTGATTTGCAGACCTTAGATGGATTCTCGATACCTTCAACAGCTTTTTTTTAACTTAAGACTTTAAGTAGTTTTGAGCTGAGTGAGGATTTCATCTTATCAGATGTACTTTAAACGTACGTGTATGAAGTAAATCCTCAGATTCTTGAATGTCTATAACAGAAAAGACATTTAGCGGCAACTTCTGCGATTCCAAAATCAGATCTAGCTTACACTGCGAAGTCTGAAATATTTATGAATAAATTTTATCCTGATAATCGTCAGCCTTATGAAGAAGAAGAAAAGAGATAAATAATCAACAATTCATTAATAAGCACCTTCAATGATAAGACAAAGCAACTGTATTAGTAAGAAATATAATCGGATATCTTCCGCATCAATCGATAAAATCACTAGAAGTTATTTTGATTTTTTTTCAGCAAAATCTAAATTATCGTATTAAGCAGATTTCCAAAGAAATTATCAAAATCAAACCACACAAGCAACTCTCTCAACTTAATTAATATGAACTGAATTCTTTGCTTCTTGCTTCAATCTTATTTCCTTTTGAACATAAAAATAATAAATATCACCCTCATTTACCGCCACAACCCCTCCATCTGTCATCTCATTTTTCATCTTTCCAAAGATTTGCTGAGTTCTATTAAAAAATTAATCTTTTTTTTCATTTTCTTCTCCTTCTTCTCACTGTTACGTACACCTCATTTTTTATTGTTATCAATATTTGTTATCACTGTTCCTTTCACAAAATAATTGTAGAACAATCCTTCATTTTCATTTTCTAAATTTTTGATAACATTAAAATAACTATGCAATTAATGGAATTATTTCTTTTTTCCAATTTGGACTAATTTATTGTTAGTTCAAGGATCAAAACCATAAACTTTCTAATGAAAAATCTCCTTTGTTTCTCCTTCAAAGATTAGTATTTCTTATCTCAGTTCTATTTCTGATATCTGTTTTCATCCTTAGTTAAGGACCAAGACCCATGTTAGGAAATTTTTTAGGGAACAATGTGTTCTTTTTGACTTGGGAATCTGGAGTCTTTTAGGTTTAGTTGTCTTGAGTATTTTGGTTATCGCTCAAAAATGAAGGATATTATTCTTTTGCATTAGTATTCGCTTATTCTTTGATGGATCCGTTAAGCTTTTCTAAGGTTTCAAATAGTTTATCTGAGTGTTTCTTGGATTCTTCTGGTTTTTCCTATGAATTTTTAAAGTTCAATGGAAATGCAGCATCCTGAGTTGATTTATCTGATTAGGACAAAAAAAATTAACTTAAAAAAGAATTACGGCCAATTATCCTAACCTGCTGCGTTTATTCTATCTGATTCTTAGTAGAATATTTCTGCCTGAGCTTCTGCTGAGAATACTAGCAGCAATGAAATCAATAACAAAAATCTTTTGTGCATCATTTTACTGTTTATGTTCTAGTTGTTTGTTATTTCTTCCAATTTTGTATAATACTTATTAATATTTTTTGATTTAGATTTCTGAATTCCTTTAATTAAAGGATTTAATCAAAACGAATTTATTTAATAACTGGAAGAACAATAATATTAGAAAACAGAAATAAGTAGCGTTATTATTTAGAAATGGAGTTAATAATTCCACAATCATTTTTTATTTTATTAAACTTTTAAACACAATGGCACTATTTTCATAATAATTGTATAATATTCTAATTTAAAACAATGTTTATCAGTATGAGAACAGAAAGTGCTGAAAGAATATAATTAGAGAGTTTTCTTGTTACATCAATTTCCAAATGCAAAAAAAGGGAAATTACATTTAAAAATCAAAAGAATTTATTTCTAGATAAACTCCCGTGAAAATTAATATACAACTATCCTCATTTTTGCTTAATATTTTCATGAATAAATGTGAATTTGATCTCTTTACTAAAAATTCAAGCTAAATATCTTGACACATTTAATTGATATCTCAATTTTGTCTCTTTAATTAACAAATCCTTGAAAAATCAATTCTAAACCTAAAATTAATTTTATTATTTCAAGTTCTTGAAGTTTTTTCAATTCAAAGCATATCTTTTTGGCTGATCTTTATTTATAATATCTTTTGTGTCTCTACCTTGACAACTTGTTAGCAGTTATTTTGAAGAAAGTAAGAAATGAACAATCTCAACCCAAGAAATATGAAATGCATAATTTACATAAAATAAAATTATCCAAATATTTGTTAAATGCTACATTTTATTAAGCAACAAAACTAAACTAAAAAATTGTTGAGGAGGATAATTTTCAGATAAAATATCATAATCCGTTAGAGAATTTCATCTGAGAAAGTGAATAACTCAATTCTCTCCGTCTTCTGAAGTCCACTTGATTCTCTTGCCATCAGCCCATTCTCCACTCTTCTCTTTTCCTTGGGCGTTTATGTAAACTCCGACACCATGCTATTTTTAGAAAGATAATAAAGTTATGATTAATTAATTAAAATTATGTTCTCATCTTGTTTTCATTTTTTACTTGTTTGCCATTTGACCATTGTCCCTTGTAGCGTCTGCCATCAGGCCATTCAAACTCACCATAACCGTGTTTCTTATCTTCTACGTAGCTTCCATTATATTTTCTCTCATCTATTTGCCATAAAAACAAATATTATTAGACATTCACAAAATAATTCTATTTTTATTTTTTTTAACCATCATTGTTTATTAAATAATTTCATATTTTTTTTTACCTGGCCACTTGAATTCTCCTTGTCCATCCATCTTGTTATTCTTCCAATCTCCCTTGTAATTTCTTCCATCAGCCCAAGTGTAAGTTCCAAATCCGTGGATGTTGTTGTTTGAGAATTATCCTTCGTATTGTGATCCATCTGTCCAGAAGAATTTTCCTTTGCCTTGTTTCTTTCCTGTTTTTTATTATTAAATGTAAATCTTAAGTTTTTCTGAAATCTTCTAATTTTCTTTACCTTGTATGTACTGCCCATCGTATTTAGCACCATCAGGCCAGATTTCAATACCATTGCCTTCTTGTTTGTCATCTACCCACTGTCCAATGTACTTTGCACCATCAGCATGAGTGTAAGTACCAGTACCATCAGCCTTATCATTCTTCCACTCACCTTCATAGACTTAATTTAACAAAAACAAAAATGTGTTATTTTTAGTGGGAATTGAAATTGCTGATCCAACATTATTTTTTGAATATCTTTTCTTATAATTATCTATATCTATTTCTCTATGATTTTAATGAGAAAATACAATATTCTTAATAACAAATAAGAAATAATAATGCACTTACCATCTGCATCAGAATGGATGAGTCTGCCTTTTCCATGAGCCATGTTGTTCTTCCAGTAGCCTTCATAAATCGATCCATCCTTCCATAGTTGTTTTCCTCTTCCATGTCTCATTCCATTCTTCCACTGTCCCTTGTAGACAGATCCATTTTCGAGTTAGTAAGGTGGTAAAGCAACCGCATCCTTATCTTCATAAGCTCTCTCGTCGTAGATGAAATCTCCGCATTTCTATAAAGTTGCCTTAGTAGCATTGTTTGTGTAATCAGGTTCCACTTCAATTGGTGTAGCAAACTTAGGAGATGGTCTATGGATATTTTTATCTCCTGGTGCTTCAGCTGTATGAGCGTTGTCGTCCTTTGTGATTGATGCTTTTGAAATGTGTGAGTCATTCAAAGGATTTGCTTGATCTTCATCGATATGTGCAGCAGCGTTAAATTTGTTATCATTTTTGCTTGGCTACGCAGTTGTCTCACCACCTTCTTCTTAGAGATTATTACCCATCAACTCAGGATGATTAGCCTTATCCTTTTCACCAATACCTTGTGTAGTACCTTATGATGCACAGCAGCCCATTTTTAGCAGTTTCTAACAAAAATTTCAGGAGTACACTCTTTACCTTTCTAGGTTTTATTATTATTATTTTTTACTTTTATTGTTTTATTGCTCGAGTCTTCTTCCTTCACATGAAAAATAGAACAAAACAATCGATTCTCCCAGACAAAACATAAGGAAAAAACTAAATCAATCCCACATGAAAAATTTGTTATGAGCTACAACTCCCTCTAATAATAAGAAAAAATAATAATTTCAAACGGCTGCTGAACCTAAAATAAAGAGATAGCAGCTATTACATCAATAGTTCGCATATTGTTTTTTCTCCGAAATTGAATTAGATAACCAATATTTAAACGAGAATCTAAATATAATCTAAAAAAAAGTTAAAGAAAACTTCCTATCTTGAAATTGTCTATCGATAATTGCTGTCTATTTTTTCTTGTCTAAGAAGAAAGTCTAAATATTCTTCATTTCGTATTTTGAATTTCACGTCATTGTGGAATTCACTGGAGCAATTAATAAATCGATTCACTTAGTTTTAGCAATTAGATGAAATATTTCAAATAATTCAATTTTATTTTCATTGTATTTTTTCATTGATTATCCTCTCCAGATTAATATTATGAATTAGAATCAGCATTTCTTCATTTTTTTTAACCAAATTTGATGACTTTGAATCTTCAAAAAACCAAAAGAACCATTCTTTAAATAATGTAAAACCCAAATGAATAGAAAGTTCTATTGATTTGACTCCTAGAAGCAGCTCCATCATTTTTAAAAGTATTCGTACACATAAAATAATGCAAAGATTATTACATCCCTTATTTAATCAAGTTTATTTAACATAATCCATTGATCTTACTCAATGTAGTCTCTTTGCATTGATCAATTATATTATTTCAGTCTTAATATCCTTTAGATTACATTTAATAGATTTTTTCTTCTAAAAGCACTTCTCATTTGCAGATTAAAGAAAATAATTCGCTTCTTTTTTTAGTGTTTGTTTTCTCAAATATTTCTAAAAAAGCCTTCTCATTTCTTCAGTGATCTTGGATCCTTTGCAAACTGCAAAAAGAATCATGTGTTATTTGGTTGTACTTTCGACACAAACTCATAAATCTTAAGATAATCAGCCAAATTACCATCAATTTATCTTAATTTCATTAGTTTTTATAAATTTATATTAAGAATCAAATTAACAAAAACAACTCGATTCTACTATGAAGCTTTTGAGGGATGTCTACAGCTTGTGCTAGGGCACAAGAAGATTCCGCAAAATAAAAGCCTTATAACTTTATGCAAACCTTCAACTTGCTAAAAATATCAAAGCTTCAAGATAAATGTCGAGAAGATCATGTTAGGTTTCTATTGAAAAAACCAATCAGCAATCAGAAAACAATGACAGCAAGCATGAAGAAGGGTTGAAGACAAAAGGAATCAAGAAAGAAAAGAAATATCCTAAAAAGCTACTTGAAAAGTAGAAAATTGAGAAATAAAACAGCTTTTCATCTGGTTAGTCTGAAGTCAGTTCAGAAATAAGTAGCTAAAGTGACCATGAATCAGGAGGCAACAATGTGATTGACATTGGCGACGGAGACTTGCTAGTGTTTTTGCAAGACAATTAGGTATGAAATTAGCATTTAACATAAACAAAGTTAGCATTTTATTTACAACAACATTTAACATATTTTTCATTTTTTGAAATTGAAAAAAAAAGCAAACAGTAGTCTCAGGTGAGTTTGAGTTTTGCGTGCTGCACGGGTAAATCGAAGTAAACGGTTTTCGTATCAGTGCACGACATTCATTGAATGACAAACAGAAACTTTCAATGCATTCGTTGAGTTCATTACCAAAAAATAGTCTTCTATGTTTTGATACTACTAAGAATGAAAATCAGCATATCCCTAAGAACAATAAGGCTATTCCAAATGGAAGTGAACTATTGCAGTTACTCAACCATAATGCAGTCTTGATAAGCAATAAAGCTGATTGCGAGAAGCTTATCGATAAACTTTGTTAGTATTTCGATCAGATTCAATAGTTTTTCACTGGAGGAGCTAGTAATCTCATTTTTGTGCATCATTTCAAATCATAATCATCCTCCTCTTCCTCATTAGTTGCATAAATTACACTATTTACTCAGCATTCCTTGAGTTCATAGCCGTATATTTAATGGACTCTTCAGCAGTCTCAATTTATTCAAAAAGCTTCTAATTCTTTCCTCTCCCTTAATGACACCAGTATTCAACATCAAAAGTAGCACAAATATTCATAAAATTTCTGAGAAAAGTCTCAAACTTTTCTAACTGTTTTTGTTATCAATAGAGAATCAAAGAGCGTACTATTATGTGGAAGTAAAAACTGTGGTAAGAGCATGTACGCATTGTACAGCATAAATAAGCTACTAGACTCCTTCGAGAGAGTCTGTGTGCTAGACACTGACTTAGGTTAGAGTTTGTTTCATTTTCCTGGAACAGTAAGTCTCTTCAGCATGAGCAAGAAAGATGTTGAAATAACCAATTTAACAAAAGTGCATTTCTTAAAGCCAGTTTTGAGTGTCTTTGTAGGCGAATTCAGTCCTTAGAAATATATCGAAACATACATTGCAGGAATCAAGAAATGCTTCAGGTTTTATGAGGAATATTTTGCTAATTCTCCATTGATTATCAATACGCATGGATTCATGGCTAATGTTGGAGAGTTATTGCTCTATGAAATACTCTAAATCATACAGCCAAGGTTTGTGGGGTTACTCAGTGAAGATAAAAGAATTCTGTAGCATCTCTAAGATTACAAATAAAGGGAAGAAAGATTGAGTCTTGTATCAGAATAGTGCAATTATATATCTTCATCTTCTTAATCATCATCATCTCAAGCACTTCAAAATAATTGCTTTGTTGCTGATTTATCTGAAAATGCATTTAGAGCTGATGCCGTGAAAGTCAATGAAGCCAAGAGACATCGAAAAGATGAGTTAATTTTCTAATACTTGACTTAGACACTTAAAGGATAAAAATCATTGCAAGAACTACATTCAACTCCATTTTCTAGTCTTTTCTAATCACATTATGGACAACTTTGCTTGTAGACACCATTCCAAGCTCCAATTTAATCTCTGACGTTTATTGATTTGGACTCAAATAAACAAATCTCAGTAAATACCTTCAAAACTTAAAGAAAAGAATCTTTTGATGGAATAAGAAAGATTTCGTTTGATGGTTAACGAAAAGTATCTTTTGATGGGTAGTAGCTGTAAAAGCTACATGGACCTTCTAGAAAGTTATCTAATTTTGATGATATTCTATTGGAAATGAATACGAATGAGGAGGACTTGGAAAATAACGCTTTTGCTGATAATGTAGCGAAACACTTCAATTGTGCAGTCGTTGCTCTGTTTGATTCTGCGTTCTCGATGCAAAATAACCAAACTGCGAATTGTATTGGATTTGGATTCATCAGAGATGTTGATATTCAGAATAAAACTATTGAACTACTCACAAGTTAGACTGTATCGTTTGATTTATCGAGAGTTACAACAATCGTTAAGTCAAGTGAAATAGCTTTCTCGAAACATTTCTACTTGAGAAATTCCGCTACAGTCATGGAAATCAGTGAACTGTCGTATGATCTCAAAGCAGATTTCACATCAAAAAGAACAATCGATGTGCCATTTTTACTACCTAAATCATGTGGATTAGGTAATTTCAGCTTTAGATCAAGGGTCTCAGGGAGAAAATGATTGTATTTAAGTATTTTAATATATTTGTTTTGCCTGTTAAAAATTGGAATTAATTCAGGAAAAGATAGAATCAGAAGAAGAATATTTCACTCTTAATTCATGTCATTTTTGACAAATTTGGCAGTTTTAAATGTACTTTGGTAGTTAGATTTGAGGGAAGGACTAAAGGGAGGAAAGAAACAAGGGATTCAAAAGAGTATTATAAATTCAGTTTAATTATCTCAATTGTTTTTTAATCCCACAGCCAAAGTGAAGCTGATAAAAAATAAAAATAAATAAAAATAAGAAATAAAAAGAAGGAGAATGAGAGAAAATAGCCATTTCAAGCAAGATAAAGGAAGAGACATTTAATTGATTTTACACTCACCCTCGTTTCCAGATCAGCAACACAAATGTCTTCTTTCGCATTACTCCAGTAGTTATCTACAAATTTGTAGACGATTTTATGCTACTGGAAGATGCCTTGTTATCCAATATTGAATGGCCTATCTTCTTTCGATGTTTCTCAGTTATTAAAAACTTAAAGTTAACCCCTCCATTAGTTCAAAACTTATCAATTGTCAAACTACCAGCATTTTATTTGATTCAGACTTTTAAACATAAACATTATAAAATATATTTTTATATATGGTAAACTCAGTGAGTTTAAGAGCAATATATGAATAGCAGCGAAAGGATGGAATAAAATTAAGAATTTTGAGAAAAGAAGAAGAAAAAAACAATTAAGATATATTTAAATTTAAATTAAACAAAAAAATTAAGATTAAAAAAATACAAATTAAATGAACGAATTGAAATTGCCAAAAACAAGGCAATAAAAAAAGTTAAGTGATGGTGATTCTAGCATGAGTTGTAAATATTAAGGCATAATGAATAAAATGCTGAAAATTAAAAGGAAATAGGAAGATATCATTTTTTACTTTAAAAAAATGAGATTGTTTGAGTTTTACTGTTATTTTTTGTTTTGTAATATTTTTGTATGAAATTATTTTAATAAATTAGATCATTTTTTTTAATAAAACGATCTCAATTCATTCTTGTTTAAAAAATGGAAAAATGAAAGCGTTCTTCCTTCAACTTATGACTCTAAAATTAGCAAATTCAAATGACCAAATATAATGGAAAAGTTAACTTCAAAAAAAAAAGAACAATCTAACAATTATTGTTTTTTTTTAGATTTTCAATTTATGTCTCGTTAAATAAACTTTTAGGGAAAGAACTGTGTGTGTGCGATATGCTATTCTTATATAAATTCTGATTTGTTTCCAGGTTCGTTTAATAATTCTCAAAAGTAAGTCTACTAGCGCGCGATGAACATAAAAGAATTGCCTCTTACAAGTCAAAGATAAAGACTTCATTAGAGTGAAAATATTGACCTGGATGATTTCGAAAGCATTCAACACAACAATATCGACAATGAAGAAGAAGATGATGAATAAAATGAAGAGGATCTGCATGCTATCAACGAATAACTAGAGAAAGATCATATTTCTAGAGCACAATTAATGGCGAATTTAAGATTTCCAGCTTCCAATAATTATAACCGAGTAATCGTCCTTCCAAATAACGAAGGCCTAGGGTTCAGATACGACTGCTATAACGCATAGGTACTAAATGGACGATTATCCGAAAAAGAATTTCGTGACTGTATTTATGAGCTGACTAAAATATGCAGTATTTAGTATGGTAAGAATCTCAAGAGGGAGAAAACTGATCCATTCAAAAACGAAAAGAAAACTCTACTTTGGAACATTCCACTGCTTATTTCTGCGATAATTTTATTTGCGTTACGAGTGTTCGATGCTGTGTAGAATAATTTCACATTCGAAATAGGATTAGCACTACTTGGAATCGATATCGTAGCAGTTCTTGTAAATTTTCTAAGGAGTCAAACGAAAAAGCCAGATCTCACATCTTTTACATCAGCTGCTTATGGATAACTTTCAATAAAAATCAATGAATTCAATGCGATTCACGCGAAGAAGCAAATAAATTGGAAACTGCATCCAAGACTGTTTTGGATTGAACTATTAGTCAATAAATGATAGAAAGGATAAAAAGCAAAATACCATTGAATATTTTATCATTTTCTATTAATAATTTAAGTTAAAATTTACCATTCAAAATCTTCTCTTGTTTCCTCTATGAGGGGTGCTAATTTAGGGAGTTATGCATATCAATTGAATGAATTGAATAAATTGTTTAAAATACAAAGAACTCTTTGTATGATAAGTTGTTTGTATTATTGTGGATGGGGATTGAAACGGATCTGAAGAAAAATAATCGATATAACAAAATCAAGAAAGGAAATTGTTACAGATATTAGTGTTTTTGAAGAAGTTACTTTGTTGCCATGAGCTAAGAACATGACGATTTCGTTAAGGTTTGATTTATGAATAATATTTTGAAAAAAGTTTATTTTTTTCTTCTGGATCCTTGCAGAATTTGGTTGAAGAAGAAGACTCCATTGATGGATTTGAAGAACAAGTTAAAGATACAATCGAGGTAAAAAAGATTATTGTATTTTAGGGTTTTAAAAGTGATCTATATTGATGAATAAATGTTTATTACAACTGATAGGCACATGTGAGGTAAGCTCAAAATCGTCCAACTTCAAAGTCAGGAAGACCAGAATCATCTCACTTTAATTCAAATGGATAAAAGGGAACGCAACAGCAACAACAACAGCAGTTAGGATAATAATAGAATTAGCAAAATCAACAAGAAAATAGAAATCAAAAATATGATGAGGATTCCAATAAAAATAAACAAAACAACGAAAAAGATGGTTCAGATAAGAACAAGAGAATCTATGAAGCACTCAGGAAGCAGTCATCTCAGTAAAAACAAACATAAATGGAGAGATATTTTATCTTTTAAGTTGATTTCTTCTCAAAAAACTTCTTTGTCTTTGGATTATCCTGTCTCAAAATATTTTTTCAATATTTTGAAAGAGAAAAAGTGAGTCAAGTGATATTGAAGCTCAGCAAATACATCGCATTCCATCACATATCTTTGGAATCCTTTTGGAAGTCTACGAGGATCTATGCAAGTCTAGACGAATTCGTGGATTACTGTTTAGACACAGGATTCGATTTAAAAGAGCCAGAATTAGATGCCATTCAAGAAGAACTTACAGATTAAGAAGGATTTGTGACTATCGAACTGCTTTGTAAAAAAATCTAACCCTGGCATAACCATGAAAGTAAGAAATATTTATGATTCGATCATAGGATTTAAAACTTTATTGCCCTTTTTTTGTTATTCATTTATTTCTGTTCCATTTAAGATACAATGCTGGAGTTCATTCGTGAGAAGGTGTTAACTATGGTGAGCTCTTCTAAGAAAAAATTCAGGGCATCCAGCCATAATTAAAAGCAGGCATTGTTGAATGCAAAAACCTAGTAGCAATAGTAGTAAAACTCTTAGTAATAACAGCAGAGACCTTCAACAGGTGTGGCTTCATAGTCAAAAAATCTAGGTTCATCTTGGGTGTCTTAAGGATCTAAATCAAATCAATATTTACAACTCTACAAAGAAAAGAAGAAAGATCAAGAAAAATAGCTAAGTATGGTTATCAGCAAGAATTAAAGTGAATAAGAATATGATACTCTTATAAGAATGGGAGAAGCTAATGAAATACAGACAGAACTTTCATCCACAACAAACTATCGGGCTTTCAAAAACTCTGTAAGTCAAATAAACGTTATGGAGATTCATAAATTCTTCTGTGAAAATCAAGAACTAATTATAATCTTCTTCTTTTTTAGCTTATTCCTTAAAATAAATGTAACTTTTGATTGTTTGTAGGAAGGTGGGATGTTGGTGCACGTTTACATCAGTGATGAATATAGCCATGAATTAACAATGATTGAGTTCAGGAGGGACTATAATTCATTGAAATTAGCATACAATGAATCAAGAAATCTCAAGATTTGGGAGGTTCTAAGCGAAAACAAAAAAGGAATTGCAGGAAGAGATTTCGCCAAGAACACTTAAAAAGGCGATGCAAATACAGGTGCAGAGTAAGAGGGAACTGCTGATATGCAGCAGAGTAAATACAAAAAAACAACGCACAGATAATAAGAGCTCAAGAAGGTACTCCTCGAAACAATGTGGCTGAGTAATGTACTTAATGAGTAGAGTGCGATTTTAAATAAAAAAGGAATCAACGCGAATAATCCTGCTGTTCTTACTAAAAGCAACTCAGCTGCTCCTTCGAAGATGCTCTCAGTATCACATAATCTTAGTTGAAAAAATGGAAGACAAGGAAGAGAGAGAATACAATATAGAATTGAGCTAATTACAAAAGATTGTTTTTAAATATTTCACACTTAATTTACTAGTTGTTTGAAAAAAAGAAAACGAAATATATTGTCAAATTGTCCCTTTAGATAATGACAAGGTTTATTTATTATGAGTTCCAAAATTATTTTAAAATACACAAAATATAAGAAATTTATGATCAATAACAATCGTTGTTAATAAAGCCTACCATAAAATGAAATTGCTTTTAGCAAAAGATGAATCTCATATTATGTGGTATTTGATTTTGGTATTTTTTTAAAAGATATTTATTATGTTTCTTACAATTTTTAGAATCATAAACAAACGTGAAAATACCCATATTATTCTACGGTTTTTAATAAGAACAGTAATATACAAATAAATCAATAATCCCCAGAAGAGCAGTTGCAGCAATAGCAGAATTCAGTTTTTTTTCTTATCTTTTACTGTAAAATCACATAAAATAGCTAGCTCATATCTAAGTTTTTGGACAATGCAATTCAGTAATGCGGGCAATAATAGCAATGAATATGATCCAATGAAGGATATCAAGAAGCAACATGGAGAGTATCTAAGATAGCAAGTAAGAGAGGGGAGGCTTAGCATTGTTAATAGAAAAAACATTTTCAAT
>Ga0302271_10001030_pt1 | contig 27280 bp, 15 predicted proteins | sample III_Bog_N1_1_FD_198767 | JGI IMG/M metagenome (GOLD analysis project Ga0302271, IMG submission 198767) | Peat permafrost microbial communities from Stordalen Mire near Abisko, Sweden - III_Bog_N1_1 | ecosystem: Environmental > Terrestrial > Soil > Wetlands > Peat | place: Sweden: Abisko... | reverse complement strand
TGTAGACATCTTTTTAGGTGTATTAGGAGCTGTATTTGTTGTTGACTTACGGTTTCCCCAGCGAACCGTAGAGTTCTTGTTCTTTTTGTATCCGCTTAATCTTTGCTTCTTCTCCCTTCTGCAGCAGGGTATCCTCCACCTAATTATGGATTAATATGAATATTGTAATATCCCCAGATAATAGTAGTCATCCCAACAAAGCTTAGAGATAGAGAGATTATTCAGAATAATTTTTGCTTTAAAAATATAAAAATCTTCCTTTTTATCTCCTGTGAGAAAGAAAGCACATTTTATTCTAAGTATCGTTTGATCTGTTTGAAAAACTATGAATCAATTAAATCCTTTATTTTTACATGCTGCGCTCTTCGTTGTTCTGCAAGTATTCTATTGGATTCTGCATTCGTGAATACTTATCTGCTGTCTTATTCTAATTTGCGTGTTTCTTCTTCACTTTTGAACTTCTAAAGCAGTTGCTGTTTTGCATTTGTCTTTGCTTACCATTGCATCAAATCGTCATACCCTCTTTAGATACCACTGGAGCGCTCATTTATCTGAGAGACAGAAACAGAAAAAGGAAGTTTAGTTTTATTATTGCCATAAGGAGTTGAAGATTGTGTCAACTCTTGTTTTAAAAATCTAATTACTCTTGGGACGAATGGCTATTCTGATTAGCTTCGACCTTCAAAATAATAAACACCATACCAATAAATCAAAGATATAAATATGATTTCAAATCTGCAGCAATGCTAATAATTAACTGCCTAACCTGCTTGTTCTTCTTCCTCTGGGCCGCTATGCGAACCTACATTCATTCTATATGCTTCTTGCTGCTGGTGCATATCGGCAATATGATTAGATATTTTTGATGATCAGACTCTCTCTCTCTCTCACTTGTTCCTTAAGATAAATTTTATTTTCCTATTTCCTCCAGCTAATATTTGCATAAGCTAGCTGGCTATCTCCCATCTCCCCACAGATAAATTAGGAAAATTAATTAATAAACTACTTGCTTTTAGCAATATTGTTTAATTATACTGCATACACATTACGACTCTGGCTAGCAAATAAAAAAATATAAATATCTATAATCTTAGCTTTAGTAAGAGATAATCTTTGATTTTTAAGGCTAAACAGATCTATCCATAGAACAAGGAACCAATAAGAATTTATCGCTGAGATATCAGTGAGATTTTAAAACAAACTAAGAAGAATTTAGAAAGTCCTTAAGAATTCTTCAAACGTTGATGGTAATTTCCAACATAATGTAGTACTGAATAAGGAAAGAAATATGGATATTAAACTATTATTTATTTCAAGTAACAAAAAATAATTAAGCTTCCTCATTGTTGAAGAATATTCTCTGGAGGTAATGAAAGGATAGTTTATGTGTCTGATCATCTTCGTGCCTTCAAAATCATAAAAATACATTAAATTAATTACATTTCCAAGAGAAATCAGATAAAAAACAAAGATAAATTCATTTAATCTCAAACTTCTTTCGATTTATTCCAAAATAGAGATAGATATGTCCATAAGCAATCTTAGTGAAGTTAATAATCTAACAGTCAAAGCGATGTATCGCTTGTTTCTGAAGAACATGCGCTACTATCCTTCTAAAAATCGATTTGAAGTGCTCCTAGCCGTCAAAGAAGAATTTCATGATCACAAAGCCATCACTGATGAAAGGCAGATCAGAATCGAGAAGTACAAACCGCATTTTTATTATTTTAGAAGGATCGATTGTCATATAATTCTCAATTTGCCTGATTCATTTATTTTTTAAAAGGAAAAAGGCCAGGATAGGTTTAGCTCACATCTTGATGTACAAAGACAAGAACAAAGAGTTTGTAGAAACTTACAGGATCAAAGATGATCATTCTGATCTGTACTTCAACGCGAAAGATAAAGACTTCATCTACTTCTGAAGAGAAGGAAGGGGAGCATATACCAGCTATTCATTCTATTGTATGTTTTTTATTTAATATGCTTATTATATTATCTCATGACTCGAAAAACAGAATTCTCCATTTCACATTTGCGAGTTAACTTTCTTCTCATATTCATTAAAAAAACTTGATCATAACTAGTGTTACATATAATCTTCATATATAAATTAGATAAAAGATGCAGATTAATTGTTTTTTTAGATATTTAAAGAGCAAGAGCGGGAGAGAGCTAGGGAGTCATTGATAAGTATCCCTTTTTTACAGCATATGTCTAAGGAATTTTATGGGTTTTATTTGGTATGAATAGGACTTAAGAGGTTGTTTTTTTCTCTCTCTCATATTTACAATTTCTTATCAATCGAAGTATAAAGTTGCTGGATGATTTAATATCCTCTCTTCAAGGGATCCTCTTCATCTTCTCCTTAATGTTCCTCTCGTATCTATTTGTTCCTCTAATCCTTCATTTAAGTCGATATTTTCGAAGAGCAATCGAGTCCTTTATCTTCTTTCTCGTTTTCTTCTTATTGTCTAATTTTACCTTCTAAATTACTCATTTTATTTTAACTTTTCGTTGAGTTTCTACCTCTCTCTGTAGCTTTTCTGAATGTCATGTTCATCTAAGCTGGAAGGAGTGCTTATTTCAGCCCTTCTGAGAATACCTCCTGCTTGAGTTTGGCTAGAATTTTTAATCTAGCTTCTTTTTAAATATTCTTCAGATTCACATCTATTTCTTCCCGGTCTTTCTGGAAAGTTTTCTGATGGAACTACAAGAATTAACCTAATTAATTGCACTCCTTATTCGGTGTGGAGTTGTTCACATTATTTGAATAACTCTTGTTGCTGCAGTTGTTATTAACTTAATTCGTATTCTTGCCCATAGCTTAAGTATTATTTCTGCTCAAAGCGCCATCAGTACTTATGTAGTTTTCTTCCCCTTGCGTTTGAGAACTGGAGACTTGTGGTTTTGTCGAGAATGTCTCATATCGCTATTAGCATACTTCCTGGAGATCTTATGGCTTTTCAATTCTGTTTTCTTGAACTTAAGAAGGATAATCAGAAACAGCAGTTGGATTTAACACATCTGAACATGATTGCTGTTATTGTCCTGAACTTTATCCTCCTTGTCCTCCTTCTTCTCTTTGAACAGCAGGTACCTACTGCTAATTCGCTAGTTCAGCGACTTCACACTTAAGATTATAGTAGCACTCAGCCAGTTCTATTAACGCAGCTTGTTTCTGCTCATTAGCAATTAACGCTTCATCAAGTGCTCCCCTCAACCTAATGATTTCCTGATCTTTCTAAGTAATAATCTACTCCGATTCTTCTTTGAGATTCTCATACATTAATCTGAACGCCTTGTTGATCTGTCCTGTGAATTTATCTTCTAATCTCCCGCATTCACTGGATAAATTCCTGGAGCGAGGTGGATCTTCCTCTGGTTTTGTACGATCTTCTTCCTGTCTCTTGAGACTATTCCCAACTGTATTCACTGGTAGGTATTTTTGTTAATTTTCCTGTTCCTTCTGTTAGTGTAGCTCCTCAAGCTGCTCTTGCACTTCAAAGTATTGATTACAACAAATCAAAGGATTAAAACACAAAAATGACCTAACTTGTGCATTCATAAAACTTATTTTTGTCTACCTTTATTGTAGTTATGCGATAGAATATTGTATTATTTTCTCAGCGCTTCATAATCTCTTTAGTATTGTTGCTATTGCTTCCTGTATTGATTGCTGTTAGAGCAGCTGTGATCATCGCTTTCAAGTGCTGTAACAGCCTAGCTATTCTGCGAAGAATGACTGACATAAAATTATTCACTTGAAGTACCCTTTCGTTGCCTGCCTTCACTCGTTACTGCAATTTCACCACAACAATCATATTAAAAATGAAAAACAACAACTATTGTTCGAGATCAAACAATACACACCCCCATGATTATTTTAAATATTTTGATCTAATGTGATTAATGTAATGGGTGCTAGTAGCTTACTTGTCGAGAAAGGTAGAGTATCCATTTCACCATACCCACCATAGGTACTACCTCCACTGGATTGCTTCTTTACTGAGTTTAAATCCTCACAAACATTCTACGGTCTCTCGCAAAGAATTCCTTAGGGAACTAATTAACATTGATTCTGAGGCAAAGTTGTTTTTTGCAAGGTCTACAAGCTCATCATCATTTTTCTTCTACAAATTCTTGAATATCTCTTTGGAAGTTTGAGCTTGTACTATTGAGACAATATGCTTTTTTATTATCAATAATCTCTTGAAAATGTTAGATACTTTATCCGCTATTGTTTTTGTTGAATTTGTTTGTTAAGAGTTTGATTAAGAATTCGTTAAAAATAATTAATCTTTGTCGTTGATCATAATAAATAATTCAATTACTTGATTTCTTAATAATTTGATAAATTAAATGATCTGTTTTGTCTGTACGATTAAGCTAGCTCATAACATAAATCTCTCTTGATCTAAACAGTTCAATTATTTCATTCTTTTTCATTCACAACAAACTTTCTTTCATCCTTATTTTTGACTGCTATTTTGTGAATGCAACTCCCCAAGCATTATTATTTTAGCGAGTTACATAATTTACTTCTTCTTTCTCCCTTGATCATTACTTCTAATTTTATCCTTCTTTTTGGAGTTGTTATTGCTTGAGTCGTTCGATGATTGCATGGATATTGACTTACATATCTGCTTCCTTTTCGTTTTACAATTCCATAATGACATCAGCATCGTAGCTTTCGTAAACTTCTTCACTAGTCACTTCCATAATTTCGCATTCGATGTTCTCAGTGATTTTCTTCTCAGTATACCCTCTTTGTTAAAGTCTTTACATTTTCAGCAACAAAAGCAAATCAAAATCTGTAATCCTAAAAAAACATGCATAATATAATACCTATCATATAGCACAGTGTTATTGCATCTTAGCAAGACGACGAGATTAAACCATCTTTGTGGGAAGAATCCGCTAGTGTGGAAGTCAACAACTTTCCCACCTTCTTGCATGAGGGGCTCTAATTCATCGCAGACCATGTCCTCATCGAACACAGGCACATCGAAGGCCTCATCCCATTTTGTGTAGAGCTTCTTTTCCTTTATCAGATCACCTAAGAAAGTTGGTAAGGATTAGGTTAGAGTAAGGATGCTTTCAGGCTTTATGGAACAAAATATTTGTGTTTGCTATGGAATTGTTGTAGATGCATACCGACATTGATGTAAGATAACGAATCGACGTATTCAGCGAGCAGACGTGCAAAAGTAGTCTTTCCAACACCGGGTGTGCCAGTAACGAGAATGTTTGGTTTGGTGTTCTTCATCACAGGGATTTCCTGTTCCATGTCCATTCCTGAATCCATTTGGGTTATGCTATTTGAGTATTTGGGATCTCGATTAAAAAAAGGAAAGATAGATTTATTAAGAGTAATATATTTTTGTAGCAAATTTAGTTTCTTTTTCTTCTTCTATCTTGTTTCTTTGAGTGGCTATTTTGTAGCATTCCAAAGGGAGGAGAACTATTAATGATCATACGGAACTCATAGAGGACAACAAACCTTGTGAATATAAAATGAAATAGTAAAATTCTGAGTTGCTTTGCACAGAAACACAGAAATTATTAACAAACAAATCAAATCAGATATTCATTTTTCGTTATTATTTTATTTACAAATCAGCAGAGTTTTGTACGAAAAAAAAGCATTTCTCTGCCAAATGGCCGTTTATCTTGCAAAGCAGCTACAGTATATTCCTCTTAAGATTACATTATCTTTTTTCTTTTTTCTCTCTAGTATCTTCTTCTTCTTTTAGTGTATGCCTCTCACGAGCAGAGCGCATACATTTCTATGTTCATAACGTCAAAATGCTTATCTGCCTCCTTGTGCAAAGGCTTATTCGCGAATGTATCATTGCAGTTACTTTATCCTTTAAGATAATTATTGAGTAACAGTGCTGGCCCTTCGACTCCTGTTCCAAAGCTCAATTCCTCCCTCGTGCAATATATAAAGTGCGTGTTCTTGTTCGTTGGAATGAAGAGCTCTTCAGTTGGCTCCAAGGTAAACAAGAAAATATCTTCTGATCCGAAGTAATTATCAAAATGACTGGTCTCTATCATTTTTTCACTAAACACGCCGAAAACCTAATATATTCAAGGCAATAATGTTAATTAGGAATGTTTCTTCGATTATCCTGTGAAACTAGACTAATAATTGAAGGTTTTGGTTTACTTTACTATTGGTAGTTTTTATAATAAGAAGCATAGGATTGTCTGGGTAATATGACGCTCTTTCGATGAGTGTCGAGTAGGAAAAGCCATCATGGAAAGTTGAGTAAATCAAATCTGGATTGGTTATCTTGAACGAACTTGGAATCCATTCCCATATTGCCTCCAGCTGTGAATAGTTAGATAAGATATTTCAATTAGCCATAAATCAACAACTTTTAGCAATAATTATGTTCTTTCAATCTCTCTCTTATGTCATCTTACTTGATCATACGAGAGTATCTATGATTTCTCCGTTGTGTGTGGCCTGTAGATGTTCTTAATCTATGGAAGGATATTAGTGGTTGATAATTCACTGAAAGATTTGCCAATTTTCTTGATTTTTAGTCGATATGCTGTCTAAAAACCATAAAATATATCAGAATAACAGCTATCGATTACTTTTATTTTACGACGAAGAGTCGGTCAGTTGCTTCTAGTGTCTGATCGATAGAGCAGCTTCTCAGTAAGTTCTCAACATCTCCTTTCGTTTGGCATTTTTGCACTTATTCCTATTTAAAAAAAAGAAGAAGATAAACCTAAATCATTTATGAGACAAAATGATAATTTTCTTACTGCTAGTGAAACCCATATTCCATAGGATATTTTATAAATAACTCTGATTCCTTCATTGAGATAGATCATGTAGAGTCTAAGCACAGTTGGAAATGCTAAGATATTTGTGAAGAAATGCATTGTCCATACTAAAAACTGCTAAATGTAATCAAAGTCTAATGCTTTCAACTTCTCTGTGATCTTTTTGAATGCACTGCTCCTATCGCATGCGACCTCAAAGAATAACCGAGCGTTTCTATGAAAATAACCAACAGAATTGTCAGATTTAAGAATTAGAAAAAATGACTCAAATGTTGTTGTTGTTGTTACTTGAGGTAATCTTGTGAGGAGAATGTGAAATACCATCTGAGATCTTTCATAATAGCATTGTTGATTTGTTTCCTTTCATCTAGTTTAGTCGCGCTTTCATCGATCATGCTAGTGATCAGCAAATAAGTTTGTGCTTCATTGAAGAAAAGTAACGAAATCGCTGCAGTTTAGGCAATCATCGGATTGTATTCAAGTAGCGGATAGTTCTCTTTCAGCACCCACAGCAATCTCTTGAGGGTTGTTTATCCTGCTTCCGTGAGACAATGCACTTGTAACAGCTCAGGGAGACTTAATTCACTGAACGTTGGAACGATTCGCATTTATGTTGCGCTACATTGCATGAACACGACTGATTTAATGACGTCATATTTCTCATGGAAGGAATTCCAGTTTACTCTGAATTTATTCTTAATAAGAGTTGGTATCAAGCCTACGTTGCAGCCCCTATTATGGCAAACAAACATAAAAAATCAATTAGTTCAATCCAATTTAGTTAATTTTTAAAAAATGAAAATATCCAAAAGAATAATCTAAATAAAAATTACTTCCTGACAATGTATCTCATTTTGTAAAGTGAATTATCAAGGTAGTTTCCAGCGCCAAGTATCGGAGGAGGATTAGGATCGAATATAATACCATGAAAGTTCTTGGCATAGTGAAACTAAATACAAAATAATTCATGATTATGATGGTTTGTTTGGATTAATTTGTTGTTGTTGTTGTTTGCGAATATGAAGTCGATATAAAACAAAACAAACTTTGGATCTTACTGCTAATTAAATCTCTCCAAAAAAGAAGACAAAAAATATAAACCCAGGCTAGAATACTTTACTTAATAGAGGGTGTAGTTCGGATAGAGTTTCAGGAATTCTTCCACAGACAAAAGAAGGCTTTTTTCATTTGGTGTATCGTGCATAAACCATGTCTCAACATTCTTGAAATACTCCTAGTCAGTCAGAGGCTTAATCGCTTGATCGCTGTTGCTGGAGCTCTTCTGGAGAGCTATTTGAAGATTTGTCATTTGTACTGTCTACAATTCTGTGTCACTTTCATTTTTTGCAAAACTATTATTATTGCTATTTGTATTATTGCTTTTCCCTAAGCATATTCCCATGTTGATTTGTCTAGTGTTTTTGGATTGCTAGGGTTGATCTCTTTCTCCACGGCAAAACGCTATTCAATACAAAAAGGGAAAGTTTGAGTTACTATGAGTTGTTTCTTTTTCCCTCGATTTTTTTCTTCTAAGATTTGATTCTGCGCTAGAAACTATTAATTAATCAATTAATTATATAGGAACTAAAGATATTATGTTGGGAGATTGCTGAGTTAAAAAAGATTTTTTTTTAACAATGCATTTACTTAATCTTGCGATGATATAGATTATGCACTCCGAATTCAGCAGAAGTACGAAAAAGACTAGCTAGTTTTTTTAAAATTTTCTCTGATTTCTAGATTGCAGAGTTGTTATTTGACTTAGGATTTCTAATGGTGTAGAATCTACACATAAAACAAAATCAGAAAATTGAGACATTAAATATGAAATAACCATATTGCATTCACTTCATAGTTTATAAATCGTCTAAGAAGATCATTCTTAATGCACACTCATATACATACAACAAAATACAGCTTTTAACAGCTAATTTGAATAAATTGAAATGCACTCTAAAAGTTTTTAAGATTTTTATCAGCAAAACAGATTTGTTAAACAATTAACTTACTCAGCTTGATGAGATGCCTTCAAGAAATACTCCCAGTTCATCTCACTTTAATTTAAACTACACCATAATTGTTCTGCTTTTTCAATCAGAAATCGCAATGGACTTACTTCTGCTATGTCTAAGATTACATTTTGTTTTAATTTTGACTTTTCTAAATGATCAGGGAGAAAAGTGGGGAGGGGAAAAAAAGTTCAGAATAGGGAACAATTATTTAGAAATGTAATTATCTCAATTCGATTCTATGTCAAATCTTTTGTTTGTGAATAGCTGAGTTTAGAATTGATGCAAATTGTGAATATTAAATGACTTAATTTCTGGTTAAATAAAGATTATTTGTTAGTATTTTTTTAAAGTTCTTCCTTTTTTACTAATTATTTAATAAGATTTTTTAACACCTAAATTGAAAAGCAGGTAGAAAGGAAAAGTAGTCAAACAATAAGCTAATTATTTAAGATCCTTTTTTGGAGGAAAAACGCAAAATAAGATTTATTCAACCCACAAACTTAATTTCATGAGTGTTACTTGTCGTAGTAATCTAAAAAATGAAACTAAATGGATCTGAAAATTATTTCTGTTTTCTAATTATATCTGCAGTTATAGCATTTTTCCTCTCACAAAACTGCTGTCTTTCCTCTTCTACCAAGAAGAAATGAAACAGTTTGGGAGTTCTATTGTTTCTTCTTCGCTTCCTCCTTTTGATTATTCTCAGCAGGGATTAGCGAAATATATTTGCTGCGAAGGGAGTGCTATGATGAGCATTGATTGTCAAACGACATCGCTCTATCGGGTTGATAAAACTCTCCTTTACTTCTCCGAAAGCTGAAAATTGTTTTTTTGTTAGGCTTTTCGGATGAATTAGTTTTCTTCGATCTATTTGGTTGCTTTTCACTGGAAGAATGATCTTGAAACTACAGGGAGAAGCTGTGAATTATTTCATTACTAAGGCTGCTGCTGTTGATAATGGTGTTATTCATGTAATTATGTGGTTTATTAGCTTTAGATGGACTGATTCGAGCTGATAAAGGTGTAAATATTGGTGATCTTGACGGGGAATTTCTATTAGATTTCTAAGAAGATCCCATAATTTCTGATATCTAGATGTTATTTACATTGAGCTAAGCTATTTGCTAAGGAGTCTAATAAGGAAGTTACTAATTCTTCTTTTAGTCTGTATGTTTAGAGATATTCTACGCGATTTATTAATGCTATGGAGTGATTTGATATGATTATTTGACTGAAAGTGGCATGAAAATAGGCAATGAATAAATAGGAGTTACTAAACTAAGATTATCGTTATTATAATGAGAATTGATACTACTTTTATTATTCTAAATGGCTTGTTTCGATGCTCTTCTTAAGCTTGTTTCCATCTCTAGCTTACTCATCCATGTATCTTTGAGTGTATGTCCATCTTTCAAATAAAATGAAAGTCTACTATTCTCACTCCTGTCAGGAATAACTACTGATCTGTCCAAGTTAAGCCTATGCAGCCTTTTCTGATGAAGGACGTTTCTCTCATGCAGTTCTATATTAGGATCCTTTTTATTCAAAGAAACTTTGATTTCTTCTGAAGGTTCTTAGCGCAACATAGCCTTGGTGCTTGGGGAACATCGGCTGCTGCTGCTCCTGCTTTGGGACCCAGATGAAGATTGGATTAGCTACTTGGAGCTTGTTGGAAAGAGATACACATCGAGGCTTGAGAACTGTGAAGAAGGTGATGAAGAAGTTGAAAAAGAACTCGATTTACCAAGGGATGCCCAGTAAGAGCACGATTGAGAGGGTTAAAATGATGATGGTTATGAAGAAGGTTGATATGATTCCTCAAATGTAGAATGTTAAGGATGATATGAGAAAGAAGTCGATCGAGGTTAGATTATTGCAGTATTTGCTGTTCTAGGTCTTTACATGCTTACTTTTGTGGTGGGTGTTGCTATTTATTGTGTTTTAGCGCTAATCAAGGAGTTACTAGATATTCGCTTCTTGGTGTCATGAAGATGACTGCGATAACTCTAAGGAGTGTAAGATGTTATGTTCAAGCTCATAATATTCTTGAGAAGATTCAGTTGACGCCCACGAAATGTAATATTAAAGTCGCTTATTTTTGTTGGATATCGGAATACTAACTTTATAATTTCTTTGTTAATTTATGAGTTAATTGAGTTGAAAACGAAATCATCACCAGCCAAATAATATTTAATCTCCTGAATCTCCCCAAGAGCTTATTATTCTTTCCAACTCTTCGCTTGAGAAGGTAAGAATTATTTACTCTTTGTTTTATGAACAGAAATAATTACAACAAATATTTTTAAACAACTAAAAGAAACAACAAAAACATTAGCATTTCAAAACTAATCATACAACGAAGTATATGAATAATTATTCAATTCATAGATAGTTTTATGCCTGTTTGTTTCTTATTTAATTATTGATATTTCTTCTAGAGTGATCAAGGGATTCCCTTACAAATGCACTTTTTATGGCTGAGATTGATTGGTTAATATTTTTTAAGTTGAAAATGATATTTTTACTCTCTTCTTCTACCTATATCTGTCCCATATTAGTTGAATGTTTACCAATTGTTCTTATACTATGTAGCAAGAAGTGAGAATCTAAGAAATCAAGTTCAACTTCAATCATCATCTAACTAAAATAATACTTCACATAAAAAGTTGATTTTGTAGGGGAATCTCTGGAGGACTCCAGAATAATAAAGACTAAGGAATAAGATACAGAGGGGAAAGTCTGCGGAGGGCCTTTTATTAGTTCTAAGGGAGAGCTTCTAGGCGGAGAGAAAACTAGAGAGTGAAAGACTGGGATAGACTACTCTAGTTCTTTGTCGATCTTCTTAGGGAGGAAGCTAACTAAAAATATACCCTAGAAAAACTATCGCTTAGAAAGATAAGCAGAAGGGAGACTGAGTTCTAAAGGACTAAGAGAGACTAGAGTGGCAGGGAAATCACAGGGGAAGCAGATGGTTATTCTCCCTTGATTTATTCGTCTTCTAAAAAGAGAATCGGAGTCTCCTAAAAATTGCTAGATTTGGGGGGATTATTAATAAGTTATAAGTGACCCTAGGCTCCAATTCCCTTGAGATCTTGAGGCTGCTAGAAAGAAGAGTTGAGGAAGGCTCCAAAAAGTTGAGGGGTAGGTCTGAGGAGATAGCACTCTGAGAAGAATCTTCTTAAAAATTAAATTAAAAGGACGGGCTCTTCCATAGATATACTTCGAGGAGAATAGAGATCTAAAGGGACAATTAATAAAAGCGGAGTCAAAAGTAGTAACCGGATAGATGATCTATCGGCGAGGAGGGCACAGACAGCTAGAGATCTTCAGAAGAAAGATTCTCATAGAAGGAAATAGGGGGAAACAGAAAAATATAATTCTAAGAAACTAAGTGAGGGCCTAGATTAGATTCTAATATTAGATTCCCTAAGGCTCCCAAGGTTAAAAACTATAAAGAGAGACGAGGGCAGAACATTGAGGGAAAATGTCTCTTCCATTAATATATTATTTTTAACTAGCACAGAAGGGGAGATCCATAAAAATATAATCATAAATGGAGTCTGTAGGGATCATAATAGGAGAGGCTATCATATACCTAATTAAATATACCCAAGGGTTTCGCTAAAAGATCAGGAGGTTCCAGAAGACTAAAAAACATAGCGCAATAGATAAGCTAGAGGAGATCCCTAAAATAAGACTAAAATTAGAGCTACTATACACTAGAGGAGGATTAAATATTTTACAGTTAGCGCCTGTGGGCAGTAGGGATACAAGAAGTGAGATTCCCTATGAGAGTTCTATGATTCTATTCCCCAAAAGAAGAAGTCTGTTCCGCAAAGAAACTCAGCATAGATTTTTTAATAAAGTGATTTTTTATGGGTATTTGTATGCTTGTTCTACTTTACATTATTAAAAGCATTGCAAAATCAAGAGATAAGTTCCTTAGTTAGTTTGTATGTTTAATGTGTTAAGCGCGATAGCTGCTTCAAAATTGAGTTTGTACAATAATCTAAGATGATTTTCCCAATTTGTGTTTGTAAATTAAAAAATCCTTGGGGTGTTATTTAGATTTGCTGCTAACGATCTCAAGGGATTTCGTTTTTCAACTGACAAATGATTTGTATTTCTATGCATTTTGTTTAATAATTTTTGAAAAATTGACTGTGATTATTAATTAAAATTTAGAGGATTTTGGTGGAAAAGTCTATTTAAATAAAAAGGGAACAGGTTATATTTTTTAATAGAATTGTTTAGTCGAATAATATTTGAATTTGATTTAGTTACAGTCTGTGAAATTCAAATAAAAGAACACAAAGACAGAAAAAAAGAGCGCGAGAAGAGAATTGATATTTTTAAATTTATCAAAAAAATGATTATTTAATTTTTCCAGTGGGGAGAAAGAAGTTGATTTTATGATAAATGTTTGAATTGATTCTACTTGTTTCAGTCTTATTTATTCTGCTGTATTAACTCATCGCTAGTAAACAGCAAGTAAGGCTTCATGGTCATCGAACGAAGTAAAGGTTAAAATCCCTTGAAGAATTTCAGTTTGTTCACCAAACATGTTCAAGAAGGGATTCTGTCTTTGTTCTAGGGAATATTCTTTTGTGTCATATTGTCCTAAAAGCTTAAGCCTGTGTTAAAGAATTGCTACATTCAAGCTCCTTCCTTTCCTCTTCTCTTCCTTTTTTCCTGGCACTTTTTTCATATCTGTTAGTTGAATTTTCCTCTGAAATATTCCTTCGAACCTTCGAAAGAGAACTTTCTGCCTGTAAAAACTGAGTACTGCATTTTCTAAAATTGATATATTTTAGGATAAATGACGTATTTTGTGATAATCAATTTATGAGTTCATTTGGGAGGAAAGTTCTCAAGATTCTGTTATTTCCTGATTGATTTGGAATTGACGCATCATTCGACAATTTAAGCCTTCACTTTAAGTCGAACATTCTTATCTTTCGAATAGTGATTCGCCTTTTAACATTCAAAAGTAAATTTTCTAGTTTTAGACTACTCTTTCAATCATTATTTTCTATTCTAAAGTTAAAATGACACAAGGCGACAAGGAGTTTTGAGAACTCTTGGTAAATTATCGAAGCTGAGGGTGACGTTTCTTCTTTTTTATTCATGTTTTCTGAGTATTTCCAACTAGCTTTGTAATGTTTTCATTTTTATTGTGGAAAATTAGCAAAACCAAAACAAAAAAATATTAGTTATGCTTTGATTTCTCCACGAAAATTCTTTCATAGAACAATTGAACAATTTTGACGTGGGGAATTTTCCAAGCCTAACATTATTGTTAGTTCTATCTCAGCTTTTAGTACACTCGAAGGCTAATAGGAGCAAATCTTTATTGATTGTGGAGTGAAGTTTGTTATGGATTGGAAGAGAGAAGTTAGACATCGAGAAGAAATCTGTCTTCAGAGGCTTAAAATCTATGGAAGCCATAAAAGCCGCATGGAATATATCTAAATGTTTATAAAATGCTTAATCAATACTATTATTCAAAGGGAGCTATGATAATGATGAATTTTATTTGGATTGACTGCAGTCCCCACATTACTGACTCTTATCCCCAAATTCACAGATCATTCATGAGTGACTATTTAAATCTCAGCATTTCGCAAAGCCGAAATCATTAATTGTGGGGATATGCTTGATTAGTCAATTCACAAAGAGACAAATTGGCATTTGAAATACTTCTGGGGATTTTTCGCATATTTGTCATTGTATATTTTCAGTGAAAAATTCCAAATTTTAGAGAAACAACAACAAGGACTTTCTAAGATATAAATGGCCATCCCTGCGACAATGAATGCACTTGTGCTTGAGAAGTTCGGCACACTTCCTACTTTACAAAGAGTACCTGTGCCTAGACCTGGAGCTACTGAAATCCTTGTGAAAATTGAGGTTGCACCGATTAACCCTGCTGATCTTTCTTTCATGAAAGGGTATTACTCTAGTGTTAAGAAAGTACCTGTCACAGTCGGTTCTGAAGGTGCAGGAGTTGTTGTCGAAGCAGGATCTGATCCTTATGCTCGAAGCTTGATTGGCAAAAAAGTTGCTATCCTTGTAGAGAAAGGCCAACATGGTTGCTTTGCTGAGTATGCTGTCGCTGAGGCTATGCAGGCAATTGAATTCCCAGACTCCTACTGCTTTGAAATGGGTGCCTCAGGGATTGTTAACCCTCTTTCCGTTGTGCTAATGTATAAAAAAATTGAGGAGAGGAAAGACAAAGCTGTGATTTCTAACCCAGGTGCTTCTGCTCTTGGTCGTATGCTTTACAGGCTCTTGACCCATCATGGCATTCCAGTTATCAATATCGTTAGAAGGAAGGAACAAGCTGATATGCTCAAATAAGAAGAAGGCTGTGAACATATCCTTGTTACGGATGATGAACATTTCGAAGATGAACTCCGTGCTCTAGCGAAGAAACTAGATGCCACTGTTTCGTATGACGCTGTTGGTGGACCACTCTCTGGAGTCATCTTGAAGAATATGCCAGATGGTTCTACATCGTACATCTATGGTAATTTGTCCATGAAAAATAGTGAAGCCAGTCAGTTCGATTTGATCTTCAAGAAGAAGAAAATTAAAGGTTTCTGGTTGAGCACTCAACTCAAGCGTATTACTCAAGAGGAACTTCTTGAAATGTACAAAATCATTGGTCCTTTCTACAAGGACGTACTTGGAACCAAGTACACTAAAAAATACCCTCTCGCAATGGTTAACGAAGCAGCTCGTTTCTACCTCAAGCATATGTCAGAAGGGAAGATCCTGCTCACCAACAATGTCACTGAAATCGAAAGTATCTCATATCCCTACAAGTTACCCGAGTTACCAACACCCAAATTATGAAATATTTCATTTTGTGCGTGTTTGTGTTTATATTATTTGCATTTTGTTATCTCCATTTATTTTTAAAAATTACAACTTCAAAAATTAGCCACAAAGATATTAAGGATTGTAGCATGCTTTTATTTCTAATTCAAAAACACACTTAAAAATGTGATAAATGTGGCTTTTGCTAATGCTTTATCAAAAAGCTAAACAATCTGCCTTAACTCCCCCATATAAAAATAGATGCAATATCTAAACAAGGAGAATCACCCACTATTTCTTAGAAGTGTACCTAATCATTAAATTATGCTTCTCTCTTCGAAATCAAAACCTTAGATGAAAAAGGAATATTTAGGGAAAAAAAATTGGAAATCATTATCTATCCTAAATTGTTGATAAAATCGTAAATATGAGTGAGTAAGATTGTTTTTGCTATCTCATATAAAAAGAATAATCAGTTAATATCATTTAATGAGTAGAGTATTCTCTCAGTTTCTGCTTAGCTCTAAAAATTGCATAGAGATTTTTTCCCTTAGACAAGCATTCAAGGTGTCTGCACTAATAACAGCGCTCATTATTAAACCTTGGAATCAAAAAAAATGTTTTTAAAAAAAGCAAAACAAAACAAAAAGTAATTCTTTAATCATTTATTTTTCTTAAATTCAAAAATAATTTTGAATTGCATTTTTCCCCTATTTTTTTCTCTCCTGCTCCTAGCTTAACGCATTGCCAGAAAAAAACATAAAAATCGTAGGTGAAATGAAACGAGAAACTGCAGTACATGTATCTTCGACAAAAAACAAAGAAATTTCTACTTTTCGAGCTTCAGTAGTGGAGGAAGAAGGCTAGAGCTATTTTTAATTTAGTTCTTTCTCTTATGCTCTCTAACCTTATTCTCTCGATTGGATTAACAGCAAAGGAAAAGTAAAAATTCAAAAGCATCTCTTGAACTACTACTAATTAAATAAAAAAAGGAAGACAAACTTCTCTTCTAGCATCTGTTCTTGTAAAGCACTTTTCTTCATTATCTTTGTTATCCTAAAGATAAATGCAACAAGCTGACATGACTTCTAAGGCTCCCTTGGCTAATAATCAGTCTCCACAATTCATGTAAGCTCAATAATAGCAGCTCTAGTAGTAACTTTAATAATAGCAACTACAACTTTAGCAACAGCAGCTAAATCTACAACAACAACAATTATAACAATAATAGCAACAACAACAATAGCAATAATAATAGCAAGCGCTGGCATCTTCTCAAATGGCGGAATAAAAGAGTGAGATTGTAGTATCTCCCGCTACCAAAGATCGTGCAGAAGCTGCAAAAGCATATATTGAGAGTAAAATAAATACTTCCATTTTAAATTGTTTTTATCTTTGAAGCACATCCACTCAATTAGTTTCAATAATCATTTTAATAAAGGAAAATATGGTCTACTGCTGCAAAAAGAGCGCGACAGCAAAGAATATTGGGGTGAACTTTTCAAGAAAATGCATGAAATGCAATTCACACCACAAGAGCAAACAATCATCAAACGAGATGTTCTCTAGAAGGAATCGGAAAATCTCCGTAGGCTGTAAAAAACCTTTTAAGATTATTTTTGGTTATGTTGAAGTTGAGATCAGAATGGGAATACAACGATGCTTAAGATAAGGATAAATATTGATAAACACTACCATAGTTCTTAGTTCTTAGATTTTAGACGATTTAATTTTAAATCTTTAATAGCCGACAAAAAAAGGGGACTAAGGATTATGAGCCACTAAATATCATTGGGAGAGGAGCCTTCGGTGAAGTGCGTGTATGCAGAGATAAAGCGACAGGGGAAATCGTAGCTATTAAGAAAATGAGTAAGACAGAAATGAGTAACAAGATGTAAATCGGACACATCAGAGCGGAGAGAGATGTGTTGTCTTGTGTTGGCAATCCGTGGATAGTAGAACTCAAGCAATCCTTTCAAGTAAGCAAAGGCACTTCATTTTAACCAAAAATGAGCTTTTTTAATATTGTTTTTAACCTAATTAAAGGATGAAAAGTACTTATACCTTGTGATGGAGTATCTTGCTGGAGGAGGTATAATTCCAAACAGCTTATAAAACTCTCTGATTGTATTAACTATTTGTTTTCTATTTAGATTTGATGAATGTGCTCATCAAGAAAGATATTTTATCTGAAGAGGAAGCAAAATTTTACATTGCAGAGCTGCTACTTTCAATAGATTCTGTCCACAAAATGAGCTACATCCATCGAGATCTAAAGCCAGACAACATCCTCATTAGTGCTAGTGGACACATTAAGCTGTCTGACTTTGGACTCTGTAAACAAACTGTAAGCAAACAAACCATCTAATTCATTGGGAAACAATAAAAAATGCTTAATAATGATTTTGAAATAAATAGGAAATCCGACCAAGAATAGAATTCGGCAAGAAAGAAAACATTGACATGTCTAAAATTGATCCTAAAATACTCTTGACTAAACGGCCTACTGATCCTCGTAGCAGAAAGGTAACATATTAATTAACTTTCTGTCTGAAAAATATAACTTCAAAGTTAATGTTGAACAATTTCATTTAGAACACTCAAAATAATTAATAAATTCTAGACCTTTTTTGAAAAAAATCTTTGTGTATTTCACTAGAAAGTATTTTCAACTGTAGGGACACCAGATTACATTGCTCCAGAGGTATTCAGCTAGAATGGATATAGTGAGACTGTCGACTGGTGGAGTCTCGGAGTCATTTTATTTGAAATGCTTGTTGGATATCCTCCATTCTTCTCAGATGAGCCTCCAATCACCTGTTAGAAGATCGTTCAATGGAAAAAGACATTCCAAATCCCACCTGAAGCTAATCTATCACCTGCAGCTGCTGACCTAATTAGGAAATTGATCGCTGATCCACAAGAACGATTAGGCATTAACGGAGTCATGGAAATCAAAATTCATCCGTTTTTTTCGGGAATCGATTGGAAACGGATCAGAGAGAAGCAGCCACCTTATGTACCAGAAGTAAGAGAAAAATAAATTAGATAAGAAGAGATGGAGAGATTTTCTTATGTATTTATTGAAAAATAGGTGAAATCAAAGGAAGATGTGAGCAACTTTGATAAGTTTGAAGAAGAAGGTGATGGCTGGGGAAACGAAGACAAAAAGAAGAAAAACCCTAAGGTAAGTTCATTACTTTATTATCTGTAAAGTTAGTTTAAGATTCAGAACTAATTAATTATGAATATCATTCATTTTTTTCAAGTTGGATCGCAATTTCTTTGGGTATGAATTCAATCGAGAAGCGGAGCAGTAGGCTAACCCAGTTCAAGTCGCAATTGAAACTCTAGATTCAACTAAATAATAGTCTTCATCATCTGTTTCTCCTCATCCTTTTTCAGTAACAAGAATATATATTTTCCTTATTTTTTCAAGATAATTTATCATATTTTTTTTTGCAATTATTTTCTTTAAGAATTAGATAATAGAAACTCCAATTTAATCTTAGTAGCAGCAGCAGCACCAATAACAGGTATTGTAATAGCAGTAAGTCTAATAATTTTCTCAACAATCCTCTTCTCTACCAAGACAGCAAGCATATTCTCCAGGGAATATAAATCCACGTAATAATGAGAATTATAATACCAATAATCCAAGCAGCATGTATCCATCAAATAAACCGATTTAGCAGCCACCAGTGCAACACACTTAATAGCAACAATTTGCTGGATACCAAGCAAATTAGTTCCAACAATCAAATCAACAAGGAGGAGGAACTCATTCCTCACCTAGAGACAATCTGAATACTAATTATCCAGTCCATTAAAATCACCATTAAGCTTAACTTCTCCAAGAAGAAAATGTTAAAGCATATTCTGCTAAAAATGCTGGATTTGCCTTGTAGAAAAGCACAAGTCCACCTTCTCTCCAATAAATGGTAAATCGATAGAACTCTCCTTTAAATTAGCTGCAATAAAAAATGGCATAGATTTCATAGCAAAACGCCCAAGCCGCTGCATAACAATCCTCTGGTTCAACTAAACCCTCCCCAAGAGCACCTAATTATCAGCATTTATTTAAGGCACCTCCCTCAAGTAACAGTAAACAAGCATCTTCCCCAAAGTAGAACAATATCAACACCAGCAATAACAACCCATCTCCACCAAGTTACTCTCCAAACAGCAGTCACAACAACATTCAGCAGAATCTAGCAGCTAGCAATTACAATTATCCTGCTTCGACTGCAATCAAGAAGAATGGAATTTAACCTATCAATAACCTTCCTAACCTCAATGGCAGCCTTGGAAGTGGATCTCCTAAGAACAGCTTCAACAATCCAGTAAACAGCGGCAGTAACAATAATTTCTAGGTCCCAAAATACGGATATAACTTCCTTGCGAATAAAAACGTTATTAACACAAACCCTGGCAGTCCAAGAGGTGGATCGCCATTTTCTGGACCAAAGAGTCCACTCTACAAATGAGAAGAGATCCGCTAATTCTTGCATACAAAAATACTTGTTTCTTGGGAGAATTTAAGGCTATTTTGTTGAGTATTTGATTAATTTATATTTGCTCTTTATGCTGTTCCTTGCCAATGTGTGTTTATCCCCTTTTTAAAAATGGCTAGTTTGTGTCAATTATGTTGAAGTTCAGTATGTGAAAAAGTTGCAAAGTTGTTTTTAAGTTGTTGTTTTGAGTTGATGAAACAAAAGAAATCACAGATGCAATAAATCTCGAAATTCTGCAAGATGAATTTCTTTAATTTTCCCACTAAATAAGAAGAAAATTAGCTTCCATTGGAGTGAAGGATAATATCTCTTCTTATTTCGGTTTTTCAAGGAATTCGCATGAACATTTTTCAGTATTTTTGTCTGCGAACACCAGCAAGACATGCTCTGTAAACATTCTAAGGAGTTGTAGGATACATCTCAGCATGCACACGTAAGTCCTTGATTGTGTCTGATCACAAGAAATTGAAAAAAATAATCAAATCAAAGCTACATAATGCTAAAGAAATATCTTAAATTTAGGAGTAATTCAAATTGATCTTAAGAACTTGGATTATGTATTCTGTATAAATTTTACCTAGTTCTCCCTTGACAGTCCAATACAGCTCAGCTGACCATCTCTTGCACATTTGCTAGGCTTCAACTCTATGAATAAATAGATGAAGTCAAGCAAAATCATATTTGGATTTCTAATAAATGCAGTACCTGCCTTCTTCATTGTTGACTCTACCAACACCGAAGTCACAACCCTTCCAGCATTGCTAAATGGATGGATTCCAGAACTGAAATTGAAAATATAAGAAAATTCAAATTTAATGCATAATAGGATTGAATTAGATAAATCTCAATCTTTTGAATTACTGCGAAGAGTTCGTTGCATTGAGCGTAGCATATTCCACCTTCGTATCTTGTCTAGTGAGCAGCTTTTCAAGAGATAAAATTATTAGAGATGAAACCCCAAATATGGAACAAATCTTAATGTTAAATGTTAAAAAAGCATTTATAGTTTTATAATACTTTAAGCCATGAGTTTCTTCTTCTTGTTCTTATCTTTGAGTTTTTCTTGATTTTTTTATTTATTTTATCTTTTTTCTTCTTGTTTCTTTGACGGAATTGTCTTATTCCATTATTCCCATCAAATCAATACAATTTTATTAAATATCCTCTATTTATCTGCGATTGAGCTAAAAGAGAAAAAATGTGGAAATGATATTTTTTTTCTAAATACAGCATTAAATCATTTCTTGCTGTAAAGTACTTCTAAAAAATATTCATCTAGCATTTTTTTATGTATTTTTAATTGGTATGTAATATTTCAATTGGGAACTCTGTAAGGTAATCTGTTCAACTTTTCTAATAAATAAAAATGTAAACAAATCTATTTTAATTTTATGCATAAGATAGTATTTTATGACCCCTGCCTATCATTCAAAATGAAGGAATCATTTAAACATAAAAGTTATTCCACTCATAAAAATCATATTGGATGTCTTAATAAATTGAGATCCTAAAAAGAAATAATAAATAACAGAAGCTTGCATTTCAAGCATATTAAGAATTGGATGGCCGAAATCAAGGAAGAACAATTTAAATAGTTAGGAGAAGAAAAAAATAAATCTTAGATCTTTATTTGTTTGAATATTTGCAGAATTGAAATATTGAAGCAGAGAACCAAGGTAGACAACATTGACACAAGCACAGACATAAAGACTGGATAGATTCTTTTTCTTCAACTCTTTTCGTTATCTGTATGTCATATGTAAGCATATTTAAAAATCTTCTTGGGATTTTATTCAATTATTACCTTCTAAACGAACTCTAAAAGATTGTAATCCATATTCTTGTTGTTTTTGGATTGAATGTAAAGCTCTCAGGATCAAAGGGAGCAACTTCCTTTCTGACATAATCTTAAAAGAGGGAAAGATTACAGGCCTCATAATCTCAATCACTGTTCTCAGATAACACAAGATCAGTTGAAGATTCTGGATCAAGAAATTCACTTTTTAGTAATAATCACAGTGAAGATAATCTAGATTCAATTTTCAGCAATATCAATGGGTCATAAATTCATCAGCCCAAGTTTGTTAGGAATCCTAGCTTTTAGAGTTAAGCAGAAATAACAGCAGCGACAGCAGCCTCAGCATTTGCTTCAAGTTTCCAACCAAATAATATTTCTAGCAACAGCAAGCTTTTCAAAAGCAATATTAATTCTAATACAAGCAGTAACATAAATCCAACGAAATCAGAATATAATTTCCTATCAGATACGGTTACAGATTAGCTGTTTTCAGAGTTCGCAAAGAAACCACCAGCTAGTAAAGATTCATTCTTTTAGCAGCGCAATCCTAGAGATCAAGATTAGAAAGGCATGCAAAGCAGCAGCTAACTTCTATCCTCTCCTGATGTTAATAAATACAAAGAAGAACTAAATGCAATCATGTAAGAAAGCAAGTTAAAAATAATTACCATGTTATTTGCCTATTTGTTTGTTTCAGCTTGAAACATTTCCCTTTTGATCTAGCAAGGGATTTAGTCAAAAACATATTTTTTTTATTTTTGAAAACGAAAAATCAAGGAGTGCTGAATTCAAGAATCCACTGGGTATTCTGGACAAGACCAAGCTCTCATCTTAGCAACAATCTAACTTTCAGTTGAATATAGCTCCAGGAGAATAAAACCCTTCAAGAACACTTGTGTTTCAATAAAATAATAATAGTAGATAATCGTAGAACAACATTTCATAATAGCGATAACAGAAAACATCTCGTAGTTCTTCATTCTTGTGTAATTCTAATGATTCAAATCGCAAAATCTAATCCCCCGATATCAAATAAATATGGGAAGAGCAGAAGCCTCCACAATAACAGTTATTGCAACCTTGTACTTTCATCAACTTAAATCCTAGCAATACAACACACGCAAATCTAAATCCTAAAAATAATTACCACAGCAGCTTATCACTGACTCCAAGAATCCTCCCGTCTTCTCATACTTCATCTCTTCAAGGAAATACTGGAAATGGTTTCAAAGTTAGTAAAGATTTTGCGAAAAAACTTCGTCAGAATTCGAAGAATAATTCTGATAAGATTAATGAATAGCCATTATGGCCTGAGAATCTTCAAAGCGAGAAGGATTATAGTAATCTAACGAACAAGGAGCAGAAGAGATCGTTAAGGACTCTGGATGATATGTGTGACGATAGATTAACTATGGATTTTGAGGAAATCATCTCAGAAGAAATTAAAAAGAATTAGTCGTTAAGTTATCTGTAGGCGTAAAATCGACATCGTCTTGTCACAGAAGATACGACTGCAACAACAGTATCGATATCTACCAAGACATTCGACAGGCAGACAGACGACATAGCTGATGGTTTATTAGCATCTTCTTCTTCATCGTCAGGAGTAGCAGGTTCAGATTGGCCAAACTCTGTGCTCAATGATTTAGACAAATAAGTCAATGAATTCTCAAGAAAATGGGAAGAACTGAATTATCAGAAACGATAATAAGAAATATTGCTCCAAGCTGAAAGACATAAAGCTGCATTTATTCTAGGAACAAGTTTTCCAGGGAAAATACCAGAGTTGTAAGGAAACACAGAGGAGACAAACAGTAATGAAAATGAGAATAGTAGAAGGTAATTTCAGGAAGTGCATAATAAATCAAATATCAATAGAATAGGATAGCAAGATATGGAAATAGATGATGGTAGTTTGAGACAAAATGAAGAAACAGATTAGAATAAAGCTGTAATACATTTAAAGAAGTTGTCAATAGATTAGAAGGGGGAAAGATTGGAAGAATAAGAAGATTCAAGAATCTATTTGAAAGGATAATTAATTTAAAAGACTTTAAATGGAAATAATTATAAGCCTAACAGTGCTAAGAATGAAAATAATAGCAATATTTAAGATATCATGGCGAATATCAAGTCAGTGAAATAAAGCATTCAAGCGAGGAAGAAAGTAGAGTAGAGAACAGAAGAGAATGTTGAGGATACACTTGAATAATTGAGATAGAAAATCAGATAAAAAGCAGGAAATGAAGCATAAGACAAGAAAGATGAAGAAGAAAAGGGAAAAATACTGGTTGCAGATGGATAAAAACAAAAAATAGATCAAAAATAGCAAGATAAGCAGATCTTAGAAAAAAAAGAGGAAAACAACAAAGACGCAAGGACAAAAGTGAATGAGAAAAAAGTGTAAGAATAAGGAAAAGAAATATCTAAATAGAAAAAAGAAGATGAAGGTAATTCAAGTGAGAAAAAACAAGGAAAACAAGAGCAAGAAGGAGAAGACAAAACAGCTATTAAAAGATCCTCAAAAAAAGAGAGGATAAATGAGGTGGTTAATGAATCTACAGGAGATAAATCTAAGAAAGTTGGAAGCTTACAGAATAAAGACAGTCCTTTAGTACTTTCTGATGAGAAAGAACATGTTGGTACGGAATCAGTGGAAGATCATAGCAATGGATTGAATGACGAGAACATTTAAGACGAAGACAACACTGAAGATGTAGAATTCGGGGAAGATGCATTTGAGGAAGAGTTACAACGAGAATATGCTCTTCAAACGAAAGTCGAGAATAAGTAGAGAAACAAAGGAGAGATGGAAATCATCTCCGAAGAAGATATTAAGTTGGCTACAACTGCTGTTATAATATCACCTTCAGATTCATAAATCTAAGAAGTTTAAGAAGTTCAAAATACATCAGTTGCAGGCAATAATAGTTAGGAGGTTTCTATTGATAAAGAGAGATAGAATTCATAAGAGCCATAGACGGAAACAGAAATGTAGGAACTACAACAAGAAATGGGAGATTAGGAAAATTATGAATATCAACAAAAGGAAGGAGGAGAATAAGAAGGTGAACAATGTTAGTATGAATAAGAAGAAGATCCGAATGAGTTGCTCCAAGAAGATCTCCCAGTGGATTTAATGATAAAACTTTCAGAAAGATTAGCTAACTCCTCAAGAGCATCCATCAAGAATTTACCTCTGCAGTAGAGCTTTTCTTAAATTGTTATATTTTCAAATCTCTATGACAGACAAATAAAATAATTTTATACGAAATTTATGCACTTTTAATTCAATGTGTTTGCTTTTACAGGTACACGAAGGAGATGGTGAATTTAGCTTCATGCATACTACAGGCTGTAAGAAATTGCTCTGTCATTCCACAGCAAAACGAAGATGATGACTAGATATTCAGTTGAGGATTGTTCCTATTTTAATTTGAGAAGTAAAAATGAAAATAAAATCTTAGAATAACCTGCGATTCTTAGAAGCAAGTAATGGCATCAAATTGAGTAAAATGGTTATTTTTTTTGTTATTTAGTAGCTTTTTTTTTAATGGATATTTTTGTTAAGTAATTTTTTCTTTTGAGAGCTACTTTTATTATTCATTTATTCTCAATTAATCGCACATTTTTCATAAAGAGTTCACATTGAAAATGTGATTTTATTTACTTACAGTAAAAACTTTTTAAGAGAGTTTCATTATAAATAAAAATGTTTCTTCAAGCTCAAAAGAAAGAAGAAAGCAATGAATAAAGAGGGAATCTAAAATAAGAAAACATCATAAGCTAAACCTCATTTTATGCTAATAGCCCTAATAGATTAAAACATCTGTTTACTACTAAATAAAGTTTTTAAACTCAAAGAAATAATAGTAAAGGACATTATTCTTGGAAATACCATAAGAAAAAAAACAATGTTATTTTTGAGAAATCTTTAGTTTCTTCAAAAGGGAGCCTAATGAGCAAGAGCAAGAGCAATCGAAATCAATTGAAAATCTCCAAGCAATAAAAGATTTGATTTCTTTTTGAACAAAGAATTTACATATCTTAAATTGTTTCTTTTAATTTCCAGTTTTTTCAACATAAACACATAAATTAACTTAAAGGGATAATTTATCTCAGTGAATAGTATTTCTAATCAAATACAACCTCTCTTTCTCCCCCCCCTCCCCGATAAATAGAACTTTTTTATTTAACAATTTATATTAACAAATGGACTTACAAACTGTTTATTTTCATGAAAATACTAAAAGAAATAATATAAAAAAGTGTTGATTTTGAGTAACAGTGAAATAAACTAGCGAATTAACTTGATAAAATAAAAAGAGTACGTGGCAGTGAAGAGAAAAAAAAGAAACTAAAAAGAGAAGTTTAAGATATTTCGCAGAAGTTGAAATCGCAAGATGTTCTATGGGGAGACTCCAAATCTTAGATTTCTTGATGCTTCTTTAAAGATTTTGACTGAGATAAATTGAGAGTAAAACACTTCTGAAATTCTAACTATTTTTGTGCTTACAGTAGTAACTTCTATATTTATTTTTACTTATTTTCTTCTAATTGATTCAAGCAATAAAGTGCAAATTAATAGGAATAGAATGCTCATGGTTAGATTAATATTTGTTGAATAGTAGCTGAGGTTTTAAGTGATTAATTCAAGTGAAATTATTAGTTATCGAATCAAACGAGAATCTATCTTCTTCTTCTCCTTCTGGTTTCGGCAATGATTTTTTAATTGCATTAGAAGTGAGTTTAAACTGTGAATCCGCTGAGACAGATTTTGTTAGAGACGATTGTAGATCAAACTGTGGCTAAGGACAGCTAGAGCATGTCTTAAATTATATCTTCCTTCTCTCTAAAAGCTTCGATGGTTTCTTAGCTATTCCTTTGTATTCAATATTTGATTTTTTCTGCTTGAAGTATGAATATATGTTGTCAACTGGATTAGCCATCTAAATACCTTTCTCCTCAAGCCATTGGTCGATCAATTGTTCTTCTGGGGAAAGAACGAGATGTTCTCCTCGAAGTAAATCAGGGTCTTCACCTCCATACACACTAATCTCATCTTTGAAAAATAAATATGTCAGTAACAGGAAAGAAATGGAGTAAACTAAGAAACATGAAACAATAAATAGAAGTTAATTCATATTCGAGAGGTAAAAAAGGCTCCAAAGATGAAAAGTTATTATGTTTTTGTTGGGCTTTTACAAAAAGATCCTTACCAGCACAGCAGCATTATGATGGATTCATTGTGAATTGTTTTTTATTTTATTGTTTCACGAAATCCTGATATTTCACTCACTTTGCAGATTTTTTGTTGGAGCAGCAAATAT
>Ga0302271_10001029_pt1 | contig 27300 bp, 12 predicted proteins | sample III_Bog_N1_1_FD_198767 | JGI IMG/M metagenome (GOLD analysis project Ga0302271, IMG submission 198767) | Peat permafrost microbial communities from Stordalen Mire near Abisko, Sweden - III_Bog_N1_1 | ecosystem: Environmental > Terrestrial > Soil > Wetlands > Peat | place: Sweden: Abisko... | reverse complement strand
CACTTCTTTCAATCTAAATTTCTTCTATAATAGTATTGGTGTTAACGGTGCAAAGTATTTAGGAGAAGGAATTTCAAAGTGTGTTACTCTCGCTTCTTTCAATCTGGATCTCAGCTATAATAGTATTGGTGAGAATGGTGCAAAGTATTTAGGAGAAGGAATTTCAAAGTGTGTTACTCTCACTTCTTTCAAACTATATCTCATTAATAATAGTATTGGTGATAACGGTGCAAAGTATTTAGGAGAAGGAATTTCAAAGTGTGTTACTCTCACTTCTTTCAATCTAGATCTCTGGAGAAATAGAATTGGTGAGAATGGTGCAAAGTATTTAGGAAAAGAAATTTCAAAGTGTGTTACTCTCACTTCTTTCAATCTAGATCTCTACTAAAATAGTATTAGTGATAACGGTGTAAAGTATTTAGGAGAAGGAATTTCAAAGTGTGTTACTCTCACTTCATTCAATTTAAATCTCAGGGGTAATAGTATTGGTGAGAATGGTGCAAAGTATTTAGGAGAAGGAATTTCAAAGTGTGTTACTCTCACTTCTTTCAATCTAGATCTCTGGAGTAATAGAATTGGTGTCAAGGGTAAAAGAAGATTAAAATAATTAGTTATGAAAGCGAAAAGATTGATATTATTATCCATTCGGTAGGATTGACAATAGTATTGAGAAAATTAAACAAAGATTTTCAAAGTGTTTAACTCACTTCTCTAAAACTAAATTAATAATAAAAGTAATAAAAGTAGTATTACCCTTTATGACACAACCTTTTTTCGGCAGTTCCCAACATAAAAATATTAAATCGGAGGGTTCTTATGTATTTCATATTGTGTATCTAATGAGAAAGTAAGAATTGATAAAAACTGTTTTGAATTATTTTTCTATAGGTATTTTTCAATCAGTTGTTTGATTTTCTGGAAATCTAATAATTTAACTTTTCCCTTCGTTAACTAAACATTTTTTGGAATGGTAAATGGTATCTTCAAAATGCTTGTTTCAAATATTTAAATCTAATTATCAGATCCTTAATTTATGTATCCACCCATGGATAAAGCTTTAATCAAGAATGCAAGCTAGATTGTGATAGGCACTTGGCTAGAATTAACTTAGTAATTGGAATGAATTTGATATTATCATCAGAAATATTTTTCTTTTGAATTCAGTTTGAAAAAGGATATCTATTGTATTCTTTATTTTTTTATTTAAAATAAAAATAGGAGTTCTTTCTCACTCAACTAACCTCCTCAAAATGAAGATTCTTAAGTCTTATTGTTAATCGTTTCCTTTACTATTGTTCTTATTTATGGCTAGTTTAACAATTAGATAAAGTTCGAATGAAAACTATCTAAACTACCTTTCTCAAACAGATAAAACTAAAAGTGTTTTGAGTGCTTTTTATTTAACTTAAACAAGAAAAATGTCTTAAATATGATCATTACATAGTTTGTTTGTCATTTGCTTACCAAGAAAATAAAGCAAAATACAGTATATTTAAGAAGCAGAAATCAAAAATAATAAATAAGCAAAGAAAAAAAGCCAGCACTTACTGCTGTCAACTTCTGATTTCCAATCTTTTTTCCAAAACACTAACTGTGTCCGTTGGCAATGAGTGGAAGCCAGGAGCCCTCCTCCTCCTATGAGATATCTTCTAGCAGGGCTGAGTCTGAAATCGATGTCGCCTTTAGATGCCTGCGAGATTTTACAGGATTGCCATAAGAGAGCCAACAAAAGCTTGCTAGATAATTTTTCCTTGCAAGTGCATTCGATAGGCTCTATGATTTGCTTGCTGAAGTGAAAGGCTTAGATTTAACAACCATGAGTGATAAGAAGCACTTTACAGTTGTACACAGTTTAGTTTTAAATCAAAATTTAGGAGATTTGCGATTTGTTGTGGAATATGCTAAATCGACAGCTCAAATGAAATCAGAGAGCAAGGAAAAGATCGCAGAATGGCTAGACAGTCCATCTGAAGGAGGATTCACAGCATTACATTATGCATCTTACAGAGGAGATATCGGAATGGCCAGCTATTTGATGTAAAATGGAGCGAATTTCCGAGCAAAGAATGCAAAAGGATTGAATGTGATGCATATTGCAGCTTAAAATGATTAGACCCTATCGCTTAGGTATTTCTAGAAGCATGGTCTAGATCCATAGGAGATGGAGTTCAAACAAGGGAATGCACTTCACTGGGCATCTTTTCTCGGTAGCGAAAATGCAATTCAATATCTTACTTCATACTCTGATATCAACATAAACCAACCAGATGAGGTAACAAAAAGATTTTATGATGTGGAATCCTTTTAACTCATTTTTCTAACTCGATTCAAGCTCCTTTTTTCCTTATTTTTAGTAAGGTTTATCCCCCCTGCATCTAGCTGTGATTAGTGGAAATGCAAGAGCTGTGAAGCGATTGCTGATACGTGGTGCAGATCGCCATGCTATGGATGAAAAAGGAAATACGCCTGCCTAACTAGCTGCTTAAGAAAATTATTAGAACATCCAAGCTATGATCGAAACGGAAGGTGGATTTGAAGAATATTGCAACATTAAGTAGCCCTTCCGTCCGACAAGCAAGAATCTCAAATAAGTCAGCATTTTCTTTGCATTGTTTTTATCGACACAACTGATCTTCACTTTGTTCGTTGTACCTTGCTTGAATGAAGGATATATTGAGCTATCGATTTGGCTAATCTTATCAGTGCTAAGTCTTGTATTTCACCTAATAGTTTGGCTTAGTAATCCTGGAGAAGTTGCTAATATAAATGTCTCTGAATCACAATACTATTATGAGATTTAATAATAAACTTTAAGGAGAAATAAAAAGAAAAACAAGAAGAACGTGCATGGTATCAATAGAAGTAGCATCAATAATCCCTCGATAAAATCGAAAGACGAATCTAACACAAGTAGCTTGATAGTGCATGAGAAGTTTAATAGTAATAGCTTGAAAGACCCTTTGCTACCTAACAATTTGTAGCAAAAATAAAATAATAATCCATCTGATAATTAAGTCATGAAGGATGAGTTGCTGATGCTGCTACAAGTCTATCCAATAGAATAGATTTGTATTGAATGCTGTGTTTAAAGGCCAATCAGATCAAAGCATTGTGAAGTGTGTAGAAGATGTGTAAGAGTTTATGATCATCATTGCCCATGGATAAATAACTGTGTAGGTACCAATAATTATGCTTATTTCTTGCTATTCATCATCACACTATGGCTGGATAAGCTTGTTTCAATCGTACTCACAGTCCTACACATAGCTGATTCGTTTAGTACCAAAAATGAGATATACAATTGGTATTAATCGATGTCATAAGACACAAGACATTCCCTTTTCATTATTAAGCTTATTGGGTCATCGATAATTCTATTCATAGCTGTGCCGTTCTTCTGTATGCTCTCAGCACTAGTCTTTGTATAACTAAATAACTTCTTTAGCAATATGACTACCTTCGAGAGATTTAGTAGAAAGCTTAGACAAGAAGGCTACTAAGATTCGACTTTATCAACGAAAGGCTAGAATGGAGAAGATAATTTTGCACCTGACAATGAATCAGCATCAAGGAAAAAGACAAAATTCAATGTTAATCGTGAAAATAACTATGGAATCAAGAGTGCAGTGAAGATGTGTTGCTTGAATAAATAAAATCCTGATTTTAATTATGATAAAACTTCTTTTCTTGAAAAAGCAAAGAAATATGATGAATCTGAGTAATTCAGCACAGCATATGCATGAAATAAAAAAAAAATGCAGGCTTTGATAAATTTCTTTAAATATTGATGGGAAATTGCAATTATGGATAAAATCACTTATTTATCTTTGTAAAAATTTAATTTCTAATAATTTAATCCAATTCCCGGATTTTACAAAGTTAATCTAAAAATTCTTCAATTGATTGTATTTTGATTTGGTTTGGGAGTTTACTTAATTTGAGTGAGCAAAAGCAATAATAACATTAGTCCAAATTTTTATCCTTTTTTTTTGTTTCTTTAAGAACAACTTGCTAAATAAATCGATATTGAATTTGCAAAAGTATTTATTTTACAATGAAAGATAAAAAAAAAAATGAAATTTGGAATCACCAAAAAGAATAAATATGAATGAAATGAGGAGCCTTATAATTCTGGATAGTATTTTAATAGGCTGAATTCAAAACAAGTGGGGGTGATTGAGTATTTAAAATACGAATTAATATCAAAACTGAAATTTAAAATTATCAATTTGATTTTTGTTTCTTGAAATTTTTAGTTTGTTTTTTGAATTTGTATTATATTTGAGTTTATATTTTTCATTTGAAAAAAAAGTGATTTATTTTAAGGTGATGATTAATTATGGCAATATGATTAGATCTATGGTTATGATTTTGATGACAGTCAATATAGCCACGTGGCTACTAAACTTCTTTCGATGAGTTTAGTTGGTTTTGACAAGTAGCTTATTTAAAGCTTTTTTATTAAAAACGATCGATTTGTGAATATTTTTTTTCAACAAATCATAATGATCATTTGCATAATTATCTGTTTCTTCTTAATTTTAATTGGCTCTCGGGTAGTATGTGAGTTAAAATTTGTGGTTTTTGGAGGTCATATTTTTAGTTGCTTGGAGCATAAAAACTAAGTTCGAGAGCATAGAGGCAGATGATTGCAAATTGCAAGTGTCATGTGAACAATACCCTTAAGGGAAAATGTTTTGATTATTGTTCTTTTCCTTGTTAATTAATTTCTTTTTATTAGTTCATTTCTTAATAATTAATGAATGCAGTTTTCAAATTAAATAATTCTTTTTTGAGATTCATACCCCAAGCATGTCCTTTTGGATTTTATAATTTGAGTTAATTAATTAATAAAGAGCTTTTGTTTTATTAAATGATAGGGAATAGTGCGCTTTAGTATCATATGGTTCATGAAAAGGAAGGAAAGATGAATCAGAATGGTTCTTAATACTTTGAATACACTGATTAAAAAATGGAGAGGGGGGGAGAGATGATTAAAAGAATTGAAAGAAAATAACATAATGAAATAAGCATTCCCTTGATTAATAATTGATGGAATGTCAAAAAGTTCTTTAACATATAAATTGCCTTGAAGATCATCATATGATGGACATTCACTTTTTTCATGTTTCCATTAATAAATTAATAAAAAAATACTAAAAAGATTCAATAGAAAATACATTCTAAAAGTTAGGCTAATAAGTAACTAAAATGAATTAATTAATTCTTTAAATTTTCACTATTTATTCAGAATTCTTAATGGTTTGTAGTAATAACTACTAGCTAGAGAGTTTCTGTTTGGATTGTTGTTACTTTCAATTATTATGATAAAATGTAAAAGAATAACTTATTTTTGGAGTCATTTTAGCTTGGAATTATCAATCAGCACTATTATAATATGATTGATATTATTCTCTTCAAAAAAGTCTAATTAAATTGTTGCATTCTCCCTTTGGCTCTAACTCATATACAAGAGTCGTAAATCCTCTGTTCATGAGTGAAATAATAAGCATATTCTTTTCAGATAAAACAAGTAGCTGTTCTTTGGAATAACTAAAATTCTTGAATAACTTTTTCAACGAAATCAATTGAACAATAAGGGTAAAACAATTAATAATTTTCTCAGTTCTTAAAAGAGTAACAGAAGAGTGCGAAGAAAATAGATAGAAATAGTGAGAAGGAGAAGGAGAAGAAAAAAGATTAGCTATTTCTTTGGAAGTCATTCATATTTCACAAAATTCAGATAAACATATTGAGTAGTTTTGATAGTAATTCTTTTAAACAGAAAGTCAAAATCTAAACTAAAACCTAATTTCTCCCCCCTCCTCCCCTTAAAAGAAAAAGAAAAGCAAACAAACAAAAATGAATAAGTATGAAATTCTAGGTGTCAATGGAGAAGGCGCATATGGTGTGGTCTTGAAATGTAGAAATAAAGAAACCTCAGAAATCGGTAAGATTAGTGTTATTGAATTAAAGGAAAGGGATGTAATAGGGATAACTAGTTTTGAAAAGAATGTGGTATTCAAAAAATATGTTCTTTGATGAACTGGGCAAATATTCTTTTCAATAATTCCAGAATTTTAGCTGAATATTGAACTTATTTGTTGATTGTTAGTGGCAATTAAGAAATTTAAGGAGACTGAGGATGATGAGATTACAAAGAAGAACATTTAAAGGGAAGTGAAGATGCTCAGATAGCTAAGACATAGAAACGTAGTGGATTTAATTGAAGCTTTCAAGAGGTAAAACTGATTATTTTTTAAAATAAAAGGGAAACATATCAAGCTAATGACATTTGATAATAATAAAAATTAATCCACCAACAAAAGTAGAAAAAGACTAATAAATCAAGTTAAGGATTATTAAATTGTATTATTTTTTAAAGGAAGGGCAGGATATACTTAGTATTTGAGTACATTGAGAAGAATCTCCTAGAGATTCTTGAAGAGAAACCATCTGGACTTGATGTAAGAGAAGATGAATATTTAAAGAGAAGAAAAAATCAGCAAACCTCTATTGGTTTTAATATCTTTCAACATAATTTTGAGATTTTCCAATGAATTTGATTGATTGATGAATAATCGTTACAGTTTATTGTTAATTAACCTACTTTATATTTTTTTTGAAGCCTGAGGTGATTCGCATCATTATGTATCAGATGCTAAGGGCATTGCAACAATGTCATAAATAGGATGTAGTTCATCGTGATGTCAAGCCTGAGAATCTTCTTGTGTCTCCTTACAACTATGAGCTGAAATTATGTGATTTTGGTTTTGCTAGGAATCTCCCACAAAAACCAACTGAAATATTAACTGATTATGTTGCAACAAGATGGTATCGATCACCTGAATTACTTCTCAAAGCGAAATATGGAAAACCATCCGATATCTGGGCTGTAGCTTGCATTATGGGTGAGCTCATCGATGGATAACCGCTATTCCCAGGATAGAATGAAATCGATCAGCTTTATTTGATTTAAAAAATGCTAGGCCCTCTCACTCCTGAGTAAAAAGAGCTGTTCATTAAGAATCCACGTTTCTTAGGAACTAAATTCCCTGAAATCAGTAAACCTGAAACTATCGAGCGACGCTATCTAGGAAAACTCTCCAAGAAAGCGCTTAATATTATGAAGGTAAACAAGACAAAAAGATACTTGAATTAAAGGATAACTTTTTCTTATGTCAAACATAACTTTTTTTATACTCAAAGAGCATGCTGAAAATGGATCCAGCTGAGAGAATCACTACAGAAGAAGCAATGATGCATCCTTACTTCGATGGAGTCAGAGAATAATATGATAAAGAAGATACTACGCGAAAGCCATTGAGTTCTGGAATTGACACCAAAAGAGAATCTGCATTGCTGAAGAAAAATGTGTCAATTGATCAACACATTCTGATATCAAACAATAATTTGAGACAAGATAACACTGACTAGGAAGATAGAACACCTAGCCATGCTTAAGAAGAACATGAATTCAGTGATCCATATGGAAAATAATCCATTAAAAATAATGAAAATGTACTGAAAGACTATGAGTTTTTTTTAATTGCTTTTTTTGTTATTCTAATTGCTTTCTCCCATTTTGTCTAAAGTCAACAAAGCTATTCGGCTAGAAACATGTGCCTTCATATCTCCAAAGTTAATAGCATGTCTTGCAAAATTCAGTGTATAATTATCAGATGTCTGATAAAAATAATGATGAAACATCTTTCCTTGAATAGGAAAAAACAGCTAAGGTAAATAAAGATTGATTAATTTTTTAGAAGTTAATGGCAAATCTTTTCCATTGATTATGAGACCATATGAATCTCAAGACAAAATTATGAAATTGGCTGATTTATTTTTACTTCTTTGAATAGAGTCAAGAAAAGAAATAACCTCCTTAATCAACTGGAATCGATCCATACAAGAAGATTCCTTTGAAGAAAAATTTAGTAATATTAAATTCATTATTGTTATGCTTATTGATTTATGTTAATTGCCAATTTTATTCATGCTTGGTGAAGAGTATGAGCAAGATCCACAAGACGTTCTATTAATCCATGGGTAAGAATGTTGTTTCATAGCAATTCATTGCTTTTGATTTAATTATGGTTAAAAACTGGATATTTTGTTGTAATTTTAGCCACAAAGGAGGAGGATAAATAGTTTTCGTAAGTTAAGGTCCAACAAAGAGATAGCACTGTGGCTTCTTCCAAGCCATAAGGATTACCGTTGATCTCGAAGAAATCTACCCTTGAACAAAGAGATACTAGAGTAATCATTTGCTCTTGTCGAATTGAATAATTTTGTGATTTTTTCTCATTTTTGGGTTAAATTTTATAAAAACTTTTATTCATTTTTACATCTCATTTTCAAACTAAAATATCTAACAGAACGGAGCTAGTTCAAATTCACCTACTTCACGTACGTCTAAAATGTCTCTTGGTGCTACCACTTCATTCACTAAACCTGTAAGGAACGAAGATTATCTTCGCTTAGAGAGAAACTATCAAACTTTTTTCAAAAATACAAATGAAGTTTAATAAATATTGCTTATTTTTGATCAATTTCATTTGTACCATTAGGGTTAATCTAACTTCTAGACTCCTGGGAATAACAACAACAACAATAACCCTGTAACCACTTCTAAGCTCATAAGTGACATGAATCTATCTAAATTCCATAATTTAAATGTGATTTACAACACGAACACGTACAATTACAATATGCCATTGTCACAAAAGACTGTTGGAGGCAATGCAAAGAAACCAAAACAAAAGTTTCAAGGATGAAAACAAAAAATAGGATTATTTTTCTTGGACTGCAATCAAAATGTTCTTACTGCTTTTTTATATATTTCTTGGCATATTTTCGTGCTTAATAGCTTATTTGTTTGTTTTACAATTAAGAAACACTCACTTTCTCTCTAATTTGTTTCTAGATTATTTAACTCATCAAAATAATTCCGGAAAACCACAGATATAAAGAGAAGATATTACATTGTGAAGATAAATAAATGTCTTTTGAGTTGCTTATCTTAAAAATATGCAGACATAACTATCATTGTTAAATTGGTTTTAGATGATTTCTTCATTCTTTCTATTCTTCTTGACTTAAACATTAATCTTGTTTTTCTTTTCCTTCTTCTTTGCCTCTTATTTCATCAAAATAAGGGTGTTTAATTGCTTATTCTACAGTAATTCTCTCAACTGGATTCATTTTCAACATTCCCTAAAGAAAAACGAAAATAAAATATAAATATTTATTTATCTTCTAATACTCCCCCTTTTAGCTTGTAGGTGTCAAAGCAATTATTGAAAAAAGAAGATATTCTTTATGCTAATTAGTTTACTTTAACAAGATCTAGCATTGGTTTCTATAATTTATTCCCATATCTCTCTTCGATTGTTTTCATGTTGATTTTAGGAAATACTACTCCTTAGAATGCTCCTTTTTTACTGAAATATTCTTACTCCTCAGTGCTTAGAGTTCCTAGCATTTTCTAAATGAGAAAGATCTAATCTAGCTCAGTTTCACCTGGAAACAATGGGTTTCCATCTGTGAGTTCAGCCATAATGCAACCAACAGCCCAAATATCTGAAGGTTTCCCATAGTTAGCGTCTAAGAGTATTTCAGGAGACCTGTACCATCGAGTATAAACATAATCAGTTAGAGCTTAGTTGCTAGATGAATCATATTCAGGGAGATATCTAGCTGATTTGAATCTCTCTAATTTTACGTTAAATGTTGTAGGACACATAAAAATAGTTTCTAGTTTTAAATCTCTGTGAATTATATTGTTTTAATGACACTCCTCGATTGCCTTTAATAGTTGATAGATTATCTTCTAGATCACATGGCTCTAAGGAGAAAAGGGTCAGAAAAATAAAGCAAATAGTAACTAATATTTCATAATCAAGAGGAGAATTTTGTTGTATTATCAAACTGCAATAAAATTGTAATTATTGTAAGCTGATTGCGAATAATATCCATGCCTATTTTACCGCTAGACCATTGGGGCTTTTTTCAAGAAAATTCAATAGATTCTCGCCAAAATCCTCATAGACAAAGTAAAAGATATCATCCCTAATAAACATAAAAGAGATCATATTGGTAAATGAAGGATAATATCCTTAGATAAAACGAACATTGTTTCAGCAGTATTCTATTTTTGTTTGAAAATATAATCTTGGTTACTGTTAAATGAGTTCTACGAATTGAATGATATTTTTGCTGTGCTGAAGTTGTTTGAGGATCTTAAGTTCTAGTTGAATCCTTTTCGCTGCTGTTTGATCTTCTTGAGAAACTTTAACGGACTTGATTTTCACTGAAAGAATACAAGAAATGTCAATTAAATCATCAAATTAATGAAGAGGATAAAGCTAGAGATCCTGATCGGAATGACAAAGAAAACCAATAATAATAAAACCTTTTTAGTTTGTCTGAATATTAACATATTTCCTAGGCATAGTGTCTTCCTCTTCATCGGGTTCGTCAACAATAAGATATTTATCCATATTGTATTATTTGATTTTTGGAGTACTTTATTAAAAAGATAGAGAGTTTGCTTTTTCTTGTTTGTTATCTTATTATTACTGATTTCTCTTTCTAATTGATTCAATGTATTTAATATTTCAATTCTTTAAAACGTGCCGGTATAGAAAAATATTAGAATTGTCTGTAAATTATTTACAATAAATAGTATTCCTCTTTAAAAAAAGATATTGCAAATAGACAAAAAGCTCAATTGAACACAAGAGAATAGAGTTTATGAATAGCTTTAACGCAAGAAATGAAAATACAGATTAACCTAAGAAAATACAGCACAAATATGGATGATTACTTTGAGAAAATCACTGTAAAATCTTAATTAAACATCTCATTCAATATTTTTTTGTTCTTGAGTACGAAACAGTACTCCTTTTTATTAATATTCTTGGGGGGGGGAGGGATATCTAAAGGAAAAATCGAAATTCACTTTTAAAAAAGAATAAGTTATTTTACATTTGTTAGTCCAACGATTTCGTTGTTGAAGGAGAGTTTTAAATAATTTTGATAGCAATGTATCTTTTCATACCAAATGAAAAAATAGGATGATACTCGATTTCAATATTTTAGTCATTTCAATAATATTATGAAAAATATCATAATCAAAAACAAACAACAAAGCAAAAGAGGCTTGTTGATAATTTTTTAATTAATAAAGTTTTGATTTAGACATTCATTTAACTAATTATAATTTGTTCGCCGCAAATGTATTTATTAATAATTAAGATCTTCTGTAATCAAAAATCGAGAAGGTTTTTTTATGAGACATTCCTTCTCAAAAACTTTGTTATTTTTCATTGAAATTTATTTGAAAAAGTAAAAACATCCTTTTTAAGAATCTATTTTAACTGACAATCCACAAACTATTTTAGTTGACAGACAAAACACCAATCCTCAAATTAATCTTATTTAATTACACAAGCTGCGGGGGATGTTTAAAGAGAAAGACAGTGAAAGATTACCTCTTTCAAAAAAGCAATTGAGAATTAAAAAAAAGAGAAAGAATTCAAAATAATATTTAATTAGAATACCATTTGTGATCAATTGATTCATAAAATTCAAATGGAAACTCAAAAATTCTAAGAATCTATTGAAAGGATTTCAATAAGGGCATAGAATCTTTAATAATTGATAGAGAAACTACAATAAACACCTAATTAATTAATAAATTCGATTCATTTTAATAAAACTTGGAGTAACAATAATGAAAATATTGCAAAGTATTTAGGAGAAGGAATTTCAAAATGTGTTACTCTCACTTCTTTAAATCTAAGTCTCTGGGATAATAGTATTGATGAGAATGGTGCAAAGTATTTAGGAGAAGGAATTTCAAAGTGTGTTTCTCTCACTTCTTTCAATCTAAGTCTCTAGGATAATAGTATTGGCGAGAATGGTGCAAAGTATTTAGGAGAAGAAATTTCAAAGTTTGTTACTCTCACTTCTTTCTATGTAAATCTCAGCCGTAATAGTATTGGTGAGAATGGTGCAAAGTATTTAGGAGAAGGAATTTCAAAGTGTGTTTCTCTCACTTCTTTCAATCTAAGTCTCTAGGATAATAGTATTGGTGAGAATGGAGCAAAGTATTTAGGAGAAGGAATTTCAAAGTGTATTACTCTCACTTCTTTCTATGTAAATCTCAGCCGTAATAATATTGGTGACAATGGTGCATAGTATTTAGGACAAGGAATTTCAAAGTGTGTTGCTTTGACTTCTTTGTATGTAAATCTCATCCGTAATAATATTGGTGAGAATGGTGCAAAGTATTTAGGAGAAGAAATTTCAAAGTGTGTTACTCTCACTTCTTTCAATCTAGATCTCAGCAATAATAGAATTGGTGGCTATGTTTTTAGAAGATTAAAATAATTAGTTATGAAAGCAAAAAGATTGATATTATTATCTATTCTGTTGAATTGACAATAGTACTGAGAAAATTAAACAAGGATTTTCAAAGTGTTTATTTTAACTCACTTCTCTAAAACTAAATTAAAAGTAAAAGTAATTATTAACAAAGAAAAAGAGGCTTGCTGAAACTTTTTTAATTACTAAAGTTTTGATTCAGACATCTATTTAACTAATTGGAGTTTGATTGCCACAAATATATATAATTTAAAAAGATAAGATCTTCAAAAATCATAATTCTAGAAGGTTTTTATGAGACATTTCATCTCAAAGATTTTGTTATTTTTCATTGAAATCTATTTGAAAAGTAAAAACATCCTTTTTATAAATTTATTATGACTGAAAATCCTTGAATTATTTTTAGTTGGCAGATAAAATGCCAATACGTAAGTTAATCTTATTTAGTTATAGAAGCTGTAGAGATGTTTAAAGAGAAGGCAGTGAAGGATTACCTATTTTAAATATGAAATTGAGAATTGAAAAAAAAATATATAAAAAAACAAGAAAGAATTCAAAATAATATCTAAATAAAATACCATTTGATTAATTGTTTCATAAAATTCTAATGGAAACTCTTTTATTCTAAAAATCTATTGAAAAGATTTCAATAAGCACATAGAATCTATTAGTACTGATGAAGAAACTACAAAAGTATTTAGGAGAAGGATTTTAAAAGTGTGTTACTCTCACTTCTTTAAATCTAGATCTCAGTTAGAATAGTATTGGTGAGAATGGTGCAAAGTATTTAGGAGAAGGATTTTCAAAGTGTATTACTCTCATTTCTTTCAATCTCAGTCTCTGGGGTAATAGTATTGATGAGAATTGTGTAAAGTATTTAGGAGAAGGAATGTCAAAGTGTGTTACTCTGATTTCTTTCAATCTGGATCTCAGCAATAATAGAATTGGTGGCAATGGTAATAGAAGATTAAAATAATTAGTTATGAAAGCAAAAATATTGATATAATTATCCATTCGGTCGAAGTGACAATAGTATTGAAATAATTAAACTAGAATTTTCAAAGTATTTAACTCACTTCTCTAAAACTAAATTAATAATATCAGGAATTATTTGTAGTATCATTCTGTAGTATCAACACACAATAGAAAACAATCCGCAAGGGTGATGGTAGTCATATGCCCGATGCATGCTGTTGTTGAAATTGAAACAACGCAAAAGAGGCAAAATACTGATAATTTTTTAACTACTTTAGTTTTGATTCAGACATCCATTTAATTAATTAAAACTTGATTGCCACGAATTTTTTTATTAAATAATTAAGATCTTCAAAATTATAATTCTAGAGGGTTTTTATTAAACATTCCATCTTAAAAATTTTGTTATTTTTTCTTGAAATCTATTTGAAAAAGTTTAAACATCCTTTTTAAGAATTTATTTTAACTGAAAATCCACAAATTATTTTTAGACAAAATACCAATACGCAAGTTAATCTTATTTAATTAGACAAGATGTGGGAAATGTTTAAAGAGAAGAATAGTGAAGAATTACCTATTTCAAATATGTAATTGAGAATTGAAAAAATAAAATCATAAAATAAGGAAAGAATTAAAAATATAAACTAACTAGAATACCATTTGTGATCAATTGTTTCATAAAATTCAAATGAAAACTCAAAAATTATAAGAATCTATTGAAAGGATTTCAATAAGCGCATAGAATCTATAATAACTGATGGAGAAACTACAATAATCACCTAATTAATTAATAGATTCAATTCGTTTTAATAAAGCTTGGAATAAAAATGGTGAAAATATTGCAAAGTGTTTAGGAGAAAGAATTTCAAAGTGTGTTACTCTCACTTCTTTAGATCTAGATCTCTGGGGTAATAGTATTGGTGAGAATGGTGCATAGTATTTAGGAGAAGGAATTTCAAAGTGTGTTACTCTCACTTCTTTAAATCTAAATCTCAGGGGTAATAGTATTGGTGAGAATGGTGCATAGTATTTAGGAGAAGGAATTTCAAAGTGTGTTACTCTCATTTCTTTAGATCTAAATCTCATTTATAATAGTATTGGTCAGAATGGTGCAAAGTATTTAGGAGAAGGAATTTCAAAGTGTGTTACTCTCACTTCTTTAGATTTAAATCTCTATGATAATAGTATTGGTGAGAATGGTGCATATTATTTAGGAGAAGGAATTTCAAAGTGTGCTACTCTCACTTCTTTAGATTTAAATCTTTATGATAATAATATTGGTGAGAATGGTGCAAAGTATTTAGGAGAAGGAATTTCAAAGTGGATTACTCTCACTTCCTTCAATCTAGATCTCTGGAGTAATAGTATTGGTGAGGATGGTGCATATTATTTAGGAGAAGGAATTTCAAAGTGTGTTGCTCTCACTTCATTCAATTTAAATCTCATTGATAATAGTATTGGTGAGAATGGTGCAAAGTATTTAGGAGAAGGAATTTCAAAGTGTATTACTCTCACTTCCTTCAATCTAGATCTCTGGAGTAATAGTATTGGTGTCAATGGTAATAGAAGATTCAAATAATTAGTTATGAAAGCAAAAAGATTGATATTATTATCAATTCGGTCGAATTGACAATAGAATTGAGAAAATTAAACAAAGATTTTCAAAGTGTTTAACTCACTTCTCTAAAACGAAATTAATAATAAAACTAATTATTAGTAGTATTATTCTTTATGACACAACCTTTCTCTGCAGTTCCCACCCACCCATCATAAAAAAGGAAATCAGAGGGTTTTTATGTATTCGATATTGTGTAGCTAATGTGTAATTAAGAATTTATAAATAATGTTTGTTTTTGAATTATTTTTCATTAGACATTTCTTATTAATACATAAATACAGATTCTAAATACATTCCATTTATCTTATGATATTTACCTCTTGATTTAGATTATTAAAAAAGGATTTATTTGTCTATTAAAAGTAAAATCCGATTTGAAATAAAGCAGATCATCAGGAAATATTTAAAAATTATCCAAATATTTGATGTCATGAATAAGAAATATTGGTTTAATACGATTGCATTTGTCTTCTTTTCTCTTCTTTATTGATATCAAAGTTAATAAAAGAATCGTTAATTTTTTGGAGGTTGTTGTCTATTTGAGATTACTGTGTTTGATATTAAATTTATTAACTGTTCTAGTTAGGTAAAATGGAATAAAGGATCTGAAAATAGAAAATCAGATTAACTTTTCTTTTCTAAAGCAAACTCAAAAAAGAAAAAGAAATTAGCCTCAAGATTTAGACCGAAGAATTTCAAAACAATAAAGTTGGGCGATTATGATGATGAAACAGAATTTGGAGGAATTAAAAAATTAAAAAGGGGGATTAATACTTTAAAAATCTCATTTCAATCTTTACTTACAACAATGAATTTGAGGTGAATGGATATTTTTACTATTATCCTCAAGGTATTTAGAGATTGATGTAAGCCAATAATAGTAAAGATAATGTCACCCAACCGAGCACACTAGATAAGAAGAGTTGATTAAGAAACAAAGTCGTAACAAAGACATGAAGTACTATTTTGATTAATTAGTTGGTTGTAGTGCGTTGAATAATTTGTGAATGAAAACCTCTCTAGGGTGGGGATAGTAAATCGATTTGTGAATTCATTTACAATTCTTTAAGCAAGCAAGAAAGAGAGTTGACATAATCAGTAAATTTTGAAACAAATTATGGGCAACATATGCAAGGCTACTACACTTGGCGCAGTTGATACCTACCAGAGTATGAAGAGATTACTTATGAGAACTTTAACTAATGTTGTTTGATAAATATTCTTTGCAGGGGTAGACATCAAATAGTTCAGGAAGGTCTAGGTATTCAATGGAGAAAAGAATGTAGATGAGATCCTTGGAGTTGGAGGATTCGCTGTGGTAACAATATTTTATATTATTTGGTTGTTTATCATAAACTTCAGAACATACCATATGACGATTTATTGGTTATTTGAGTGCACAACCCTTAGATTTTTTAAAGGCAATAAAGAATATGAATATACATTAGGGTTTCTTTCTTATTTGGCAGGGGAATCTAAAAATGAGTGAAAATGTTTTTTTATCTTTTTGGTTGATTTGTTAGTTGATTGATTGCTTGTTGATGTAATTTTTTCAAAAAAAACTTGATTAAATTACATTGAGATTTCTGTTTTAAGTCACCTAATATCAACTTCATTTTTATTTGTGATTTAACATAGGTGTACAGAGTGAGAAAGATAGGAGACGATACTACAGATTATGCAATGAAAACGATGAATAAAATACTAGTTTCTCAGTAGAAAAATATCTAGCCAACTCTTAGTGAGATGCTCATTCTTCGAGATATCTAGCATCCGTATTGAAAAAAAGGCGATTGGAGTTAGATTTGCTGTTTTATTGATCTTTTTCATCATTTTCTTCTTGTTTAATTAGCTTCTTAATTGATATGCGATGGGCATTCAATGATGCAACTCATCTCTACTTAGTTATGAAAGAGCTCAAAGGAAAAGACTTAAGATTCCACATAAATCACTTCAAACTACGAGAAGATCAAGCACTTCGAGCAAAACAACAAGAACTTGACACGAAATTGCTTTCGTTGGAGAGTAGAGAAATTCCAAGTAATAATAACGATGAACCGAAAAAGAAACCATCTTCAGAATTATCCTCCTTCAACGAAAATCAAGCAAGATACTTCTTAGCTTAAGTGTGTCTTGCTTTGAATTACATTCACTCCAAACAAATCATCCATCGAGATATAAAGCCTGAGAATATTTTATTTGAAAACGATGGATATTTGAGAATCACAGATATGGGCATAGCTAAGATATTTCGACCAAATAACAACTCTGATACATCTGGAACACCAGGATATATGGGTAAACAATTAATATTACCAGAAAAAAGAAAGCAATGAGCGATGTTACTTATAAATGATATGATTAGAAAGAGAGAAACAGGAATAAAGATGGATATAATACAATTAAAGCAGCTTGTGTTAAAAAATCAAGTGAGTGATTGGTATTAATTAGATCATGTAATTAAGTGATGATAATGAATGTATTATTTGGGGGGAGGGGGGGAACATTATCATCCTTGAAATTAAGAAAAAATGAACATGAATAGATTGATTAATACAAAATACAATCTATTTCAAACCAGTACTTTATTATTTTTTAAAATGCAGCACAGATTCAAGTTGCTATGTAAGCATATTGACATCAAGTGACTTGTTTACTTGATTTCCATCAAAAAAATTAATTTTTTTTCTTCTAATTTCTGATGCCTCCCCAAACAGATAGAATTATCTTTTTCAATATTTAGTTGAGCTTTGAGAGGTGGCTTATTTGAAATGCAAGAAATTGTTCATTCTTTCTTTCTCTTAATATTTTTTTTCTGTTTGCACATGCTAATTACTTGTGTTTGCTTAAATTCAGCTCCTGAAGTGCTATGCAGACAAAATCACAAGTAAAATTTGACTTTTTATCATTTATCTTTTGGCGGAAATAATAAATTTTCAACTATTGTTCCTTGCAATTAGCTATGCAGTAGATTACTATGCCGTTGGAGTGATTGCCTTCGAACTCATGTTCAATCGAGTAAGTTGAATCAAATTTTTTCATTTTCCTCAGTTAATATTCTATCTATTAATTTTTAAATTTCTTAAAAAAAACAATCAAAGCGACCATATGAAAGCGAGGACAAAAATGACAGGAAAGATGCAAATTATCGGAATGAACTTATCAAGAACATTCTGCAGTATCAGATATGCGTGTAGCCGTATAATAAAGAGTCATTTGGAATAACTGAAGAGAAAGAAATTGACCATTAAAGATACAGCATTGTTACTGCACCACCTAAATGGAGTCTCAACGGAATAGATTTTATCAATAAAGTACTTAAAAATCATAAAATTACATGTTATTTTGACCTTGATTTGTTATTGCTAAGTGCTTGCAGCGAAAGCCAACTGAGAGACTGGGGTATTATGACATAAATGAAGTGATTAACCATCCTTGGTTTTAAGGAATCGATTTTGAAGCTCTCCTACAGAAAAAGTACACTTAATTCTCCTTCAACAAGACTCACATGCTTCGATCAGAAAAAAGAGCCAAAGTGTACAAACAAAAATAAAACATTTTAAATAGAACTATTAATATAAAATATGGTTCTTGATTCGTTTTTTGATTTAATCTGTTTTAATAGGATGCAATTTTTAGAAGAATAAGTCTCCAAGATCGACATAAGAATCATTGCTAGCTAAAGGGAACGACAGATAGAAGAGGAGACACGCAAAAGGAACATATTAAACGACAGCATCAGCTCACCAAGCAATAGCAATAATGACGATGACGAAAATGAAGATGATGATAATTAAAATCACAATAACAAATAAAACAATCGTCTGAATTATACCACTCGCATGAACAATTTCAATGCCAAAGGGTAGCTTAATTTGAAGCAGCAAGACGCAGAGTTAGTTAAAATTCAAGAATAGGAGTAATTACGTCGAAAAGAGCAAGAAATCATAGGTGATTCATAGATTTCACCTGAGAATATGGAAAAATTACGATCGATTTAATAATTCTTCAAGAACTACTATTTCGATCGTGATAGGTATAACTTCGAGTTAAAGTATTTAGAAGAAAAAAGGCTTAAAGCACTGTAAACGGGGAAGAAATAAACCAATGAAGAAACTAATATTATCTTTGCGCATGCTAGCCATACTGAGGCATAAAGGAAAGCTAATAATAATAATAACAATACCCTCAATCAACAATAATAGTTCCAGCAATAGCAGCAAAGAATCCTACAATAATAGTACTTGTAGTAATCTCAGCTATATGAGCAACAACAAAAGCAATAAAAACTTCCACCTTTAACTCCTTTAGCATTCCCTGATGTTGTCCTGTTGCCTGAAGAAATATCTCCCAGCAATAATCCCCTTAATGCTAATGCACAAGTGAACTAGTATTCGATTTCTAAAACGTTCTCTAGGACATCCATGCAGATTCAGCAAGGACATAAATCTAGCTATGCTAATGTAAATATCACTCCTAATCCTCCTTTTTCTGCTTCACTGAATAGGACATCTGCTTCAACAGCTACACCGTAGACTAATGGCTCGTTCAATCGTCCTAATAGCAATTCTGTAACAAAGGATGAGAGATTCATTTAGTTTAAATGATGATTTATTTCTTTTTGGGAGGATCAGATGTGATATTAATTGGGTTGTTTTTTGAATAGATGTTCAAAGAATCTGTGAAGCTAGATAGATCGATAGATTAGAATAACAATAGTGCAATACTTTACCCGGACATTTCTATTAAAATAAATAATATTCCAGTCAAACAATAAGGATAGGAATAATAATAATAATAATAAAACAAACAGATATTCAACTCTTCTATCAACTCCTTTGCACAAGTTAATTAATTCTAAGCGCGGTGATTTCGTATGAAGACTTTAATATTATCTGATTGTTACCAATATAACTACTATTATATAAACTCGATGAGGAGAACATTCATTCTTAAAGGTGATTTCCATTTTATAACATCAATCATTCTTCTTTCTTTCTCTTTTTTGTTGACTCAAATGAAACAAAATATATCCACAATAGATCTAAACAATAGTAATACAACCAATATATAAATATTATTTTTCCTATTTTTGCCCTATTTTTTGTAAGCAATTTTATATCAATTATTCTCTTCATATTTGTAAGCAAATGTGTTGAACTCATCTCAAAATATCGTTTCTTCTTTATCAATTTAATTCATTTTTACTTAAAAAGGACATCAAAAATACTTTCCTTAATTTAATTTCTTTGATATGAATCACTCAAATCCCCCTCCCCCTAAATTAAAAAAGACATTTGAAAAACAACATTCAAATATTTAACTCACTAAATCAACCAAATAAGATATCATTTTTAGTTAGAATTAAAAAATAATGATTTTTAGCATACATAACAGAGAAATATATGGTAAATTTCTGGAAAATATCTCTTCAGTTGATCATATTTAATAAAAAACCTTGAAAAAAATCGAAATTAACAGTAGACAAATCAAAGTAAATATTTATTTTTATTGATTTCTCAAAGAGCTGTTTGAATGAAATATGCGCAGATAAAGTAGCTTAATTTGTTATCCTTTTTGATACTCAAAAATACTACTGAAGATTTGAATGGCATAGTCCTTGTTGTTGCAGAAATCATTTTCCCGTTTGAATGACATCAAAAATTAATTAATAATTTTCAATTACTCATAAAGAATCTGTTTGCATCAAAAATTAAGAATTTAAAGAGATTATCTCGCAGAAACAAACAGAGAAGACAAATCATTAGACTTAAATGGCATAGCATTTCTAAAAATATCAGAAAGAGCAATAAGATTAAGGATACACAGATGAATGCATATTTAAAGGTTATGATTCTTAAAATCTATTCTTACCAACCTTCTCGTCTTATTCTAACCCGTAAGCACAGCAACAATTGCACAACTCAAATAAGCAGTATTTCCCTTAATCTTTATGGTACGCATCTGAGTATAAATCTCAGCCAATAAGAAGAACTGACACTAATGAGAATGCCAACAGAAGTTATTCGAGTTTAGAATGGAGCTTCATTGCAGGTAAAAATAGCAGAAGTACAATCGAAAGTACCTCGAAAAGCAAGAGTCACGATAGAAATAGAGAAATGACTAGTACTAATAATGGTTATCATCACCATCAGTCAAGATCCAGTAATTTACTCAACGCTGCTGGATGGGCTTAAAGAAGTCAGAAGAGATCAAAAGGATCAATTATTTCAATGATTTCTTCTGCTATTTCTTCTAACCCAATGAATAGCTAATAATAATAGCATTTTGTCATTAAAAGTAATAACAATAATCACAGTGTTTTATAAGAACTAACCATTCAAGAAAAGAAACAGACTTAAAGAAAGGAAGAGTCAGCCTTATTAGCAACATCAACACGAAATAACAATAAGACATCATCGTTTTATGAATAGTTCTTGAGTAAATAGAAACAATAGTAGAAGGAGCAGGAATTGAAAGTAGTTTAGATTGGCGGAGAAGATAATTAAAATTCAGGGAAAGAGAATATTTAGCAACTAAGAATCTGTGGAATTAAGAAGAATAATAATACCTTTGCAGATAAGCAGACAAGTCATTAGCACAGCGCTTCGTATGCACAGTATTTAACGAATTTAGTTGCTGGGAATGCATCTCAAAGGAATAGTTTCTTAACATTCGGGAATGATCTTAAGGATAAAGGTTACGATCGATTGGATAAGGGCGATAAATTAGCAAATGAGAGTTTAGAAAGAGGTGATGAAGGAAGAGAGATTCTGAATACAGTGAGCTGCTGGAGCAGCAATCGGAATAATAATAGCAACGATGGCATGAGAGCGATTTAGACAGAAGGAAAGGAGTATTTAAAGAATCGATCAGGATAATCTTATGTAAATTACTGATAGCATTTGGGGAGGGGGGAGGGGGATGGGGGAAAGAGAGAGGGTAAATCAAAAAGAAATCAAAGAGCAAAAGTGATTCACATTACTATTGATAATTTTTTTCAGAAAGAATACACTCTGCTAATTAAACCCATTATCTATTATTGTTATTTCTTGAAGATATAAAGTTTGAACAAGGAGAATCAATGCAGGGTAGCAACACTAGGAGCACAAGGTAGCTAACATAAGAAGAAGTTGTAGCAATAACTAACTAGCAAAGTTAATGGTAGTGCTAATATGAATAGAAGCCAAAAGAGTATTGAGATATTGTTAAGAATACCATAAAGTAGCAATAGTAACAGAAATAACTACTTCCCATTTGAAAAGACATTTGCTATGGATTATAGTGGAAAAAAGTTGAATCATCCAAAGAGCCATGCTGAGGAGAACTAGAGTTCTTGCTGTAGTAGTCACTGTCGAAATCGTAGTTACTTGAAGATCCCTAGTAATTAGACTAATCGCGATGAAATCAATGGATATTAAGTAGATTAAGAGTCTTAAAATCAATAATGTAAATGCTTTTTAAATACAAGTTGTGTTAATACTCCAGTGACTTTTAGTCATAGTAATAATAATAGCAACAGTTTCAGCTATGCTATTAAGAGTAGCAATAACAAAGGGAATGACTCCAAGGCAAATGATTTTACTCCTACATCAGATCAAGTAAACCTACACAACAAGAGCTTAATAACTAGAGTTATCACACAACCACCAGTAGGAGATACTCAAATAATACGAAAGTCACCAAGAACAATAGCGATTGGATAAATTAATTTGAATCTCAAAGCTAATGAACTCGCAGAGTTTCAGACTTGGAACAGGACAAGATTGGAGAATTAGTGCAAGCAATCTGAGAAGGCATAGGAGTAATCATAATAATGCAAATATCTGTTATGGCCTTAACAGTAAGAGGAGTAGTAATATTCTTGGTAGCAGTTCACACAGTGCCAAGAGAAACCTTAATATCTCAGCTATTAAAGATAAGAGAATGAAGATATTATAACTCCTTAGTAGTCGCATCAGCAGCAACACCAGCAGTAACCTTGGATTGAGCAGCCAAATAAGCAATTCCATGGCAGCTACAGTCGAGGATATCTTTCAAGCCCCAACTCTTCTAGCAACCTTTCAAACTCAATAAAGAATTCATCGGGTAATAATACCAGACCCAGCAATGGGAACAATTAAAATTAAGGATTGGAACCACTAAGAGTGAAGATAAATAATACCATAACAACAATCAACAATTCACAGAGTCTTTAATAGTTCAAGAAGATGAATGGATACACCAAGAATGAGAATTACTAAAGAAAGCCAATTAATTCAGTGTTTGAAATCTACTCGATGCATGCGAAGACAGAGCCAGACTATTCAGCTGGAGCTTCCACTACAGCTGCTACAACTCCTCTTGAAAGGAGTAGTAACACAAAATGTTTCAACTAGAATTATGTAATCTCCTTGTTGAAAGATTCGAATAAACCAATTCAAATGCCATAAAAGATGAAGAATAATAAGAACAACAATGACTCATAGCTAAAATAATACGAACAAGAGTAGCAGTTCGCTTAGATTATCTCCAGCAAGAACACAGACACTATCAGTAATAAATAATCTGAACCTGCTACCTTTTCTTCCCTTCTCAGCCAACCGAAATATGCCAAGCTCACTTAACTGAAATAGCAGATAACTTCGGATGCACGAGTTTAGCAGCAGTTTGAAGTATCAAAAGTAGAATAATTGCAAACGCAAAGATCTTCTTCAGCATCTTCAATATTTCTGCTCAATCAAGGAAATTAGTAAAAAGAAGAAGGAGAATAAATGGAAGAAGTAGTAGTACACGACCCTCCTATTGAATTCTCCTTTAACTTTCAAGAAACTACTACGAATACAAATACAGATACAAACACAAACACCCACGCTCACTGTGATATTTCTACTAACAACAGCGGCAGTAGAACATAATCTCAAAGTAGTATTCTTCCTAATAGTGGACTAAGTTTTGCTGAAGTTTTGCTGGCAGAGAGAGCTTAGAAACAGCTGAGATAAGCTCAAGAATAGCAATGCAAAGATACCATGATTAAATTGCTCAACGAGTTTGACACTGAAGAGAAACAACAACAACAACAAATATAATCAGGAGCAATTACAACATAATCATATCTCCAAAACTGTCAAAGCAACGAACTTATTGAGTTCCTTCTTCAGAGAGAGAAATAATAGTACTTAACTATTCATAAGCAGTCCAAAATACAAGAATTTTAGACCCACATTGAATCGTAGGTAGAACATAATAGCAATAGATTTGCAACTGGGGAACGTAAATATATTATTTCATCCGTTCTGCGAGTACAAATATTGAGCTAGCTGATAGCTCGTAGTGCTGAATTATCATTCTAAAGAGAAACATTCCATAGAGCGGTGATTATCTTCGATGCTTATGTCGAAGAAAAATGCTAACAAACTTGGATTCATGCAATACATCAAAAGAAGGAGGGGTAATAAAATATACAGGAATTGATTCAAATGATGAAACGAGTAGAAGAAGAGTTCTCCTTGATTGCGACAGCTTGTCTTTACATCACAGCCAAACACGAAGTAAGAGATGAGTCTTTGATTATTTATGTTTAAATGGTATTCTTAAAGATAGATATTAACACAATTACTAACTCAAAAAATCATTGTTTCTATCAAAAAGGAAGAGTTTCCGCCTTGCTTGAATGAAATGATTAAAATCAGTGCAGCACATATTAGCGCAGAGGAACAGCAGAAAGTTAAAGCAATCCAGTCTGTCGAGCTCTCCATATTAAAAGTATTTCTAACTCAACATAGTTTATTAAGTCATGCTAATGCTGTCTTTTTTATAATTTAAAAAATATCTCCCCATACCGAGATTGATTCTTATATTTTATATGATTGTGTGATTAATTATTAACAGTGCCTCGATTGGTAGCTGGAGTTGATCAGTCCTTGCACATGGCTTAACTTCATGATGATAGAATGGGATAGAATACAAGAGAAGTTAGATTCAGAGGAGTCAAAGCAGAAATTGCAAATATCTTGCAGAGAAAGGATATTAGTGTTTAGATAGGATAAGGATTTGCTTTCATATGAGCTATTTAAAGAATGCTTCATGTTACTAGATTGCTTAGTCTTAGCTAAGAATGGTTTCCCGGAAGAGGAGGAATCTGACAATAACAACAACAAGAACAAGAACTATGATGATTAGAGTAGCAGAAGCAGACTGACAGCTGCAACAGCGCTATGCTTAGTGATAACTGGGAAGCTGAATGATATGATATGCAACTCAATCGATAAAATCAATCAGGATCAATAGCAGTATATCAGGCATCTATCTGAATTACTTACGTTCTTCTAAGTTCCTCAACAGCTAGTCACATAAAATTGCAAATTGTACAGAGCATTACACAATAAAATCATTATCTAGTAGTAATCTCAGATATCTTCTTCTTCTTGTTCTTCTTCATAGCCATCGAAGCATGCTAAATAGACTACCAGAAAATATGTAAAATGCTATGAAAATACTTATTAACATACTATTAATTTGATTATTAACTGGTTATGAGATTGAAATCCTATTATTTTGATTAAATTAGAGGAATAACGAAGAAATGTTGTAATTGCAGAGATATGCTAGTGGAATGCATCAATTGATTGAAGAAGCATACTAGCAAGACTAAGGAAACAAAGGAGAATCGCTTGAGATTAGAGGAATAGAGCAATATTTTAGCCTAAGAAGTTAAAAGTCTTAGCATTGCCTTCATGAATTTTATCTAGGTGACTGATAAACCCTTGATTGAAGGTTACATATTTAGAACTAAACAATTAATCAAACTATACTGACTTATCTAACTACTTATCTGTTTATTTGTTCTTTTATTTACCCCTTCCTACCTAGCAATGTATCTTTTCTTTCATGTGCTTATTTTCTATTCTTAAAATTGATTTAGCTCAGTTTTATTGACGGGGATAAACATAATTAATTACTGTGCTTATCCTTTGAGGAGAAAAAATCACAAATCAGTTTATTTAAAAAAAGTTGTTTTAACTTGGATGATAAAGCTACTTGCTCCTTTATTTTCTAAGGCAAAATTGCTCTTTTTCTTTTAATAGATGAGCTGAGCTTGTTTTAAATCACAGAACAATTAATTAATGAACAAAATCTAAGAGTAAACAAAATTGTTTCTAAGTTTTCATCTTCTTTTTGGTATTGAAGTCAAACATTTCAGTGGCAGAGAAGCAGAAACTAATCTTTTGATGAACTTTATTTGTTCTTCTCCCAAGAATAAATTCTTCTTTCTTTTTGGAATCAACTAGAATTAAAGTATCTTTTAGATATTCCTTGAAGAAGAGAAGAGAAGAAGAAAAAACAAACCTGCAATCTCTTCATAATTTTACATTATGTAAAATACACAATATTTTGTTTACTTTTATTAAAAAAATTGAAAAAAGAAAAGAACAGAATTAATATCTCTCTTAAAATGTTTATCAAAGAAATACCTTTTTTAGATATTTTAGCAATTCATTTACTGGTTTATCTCATTCTTTTCCTTGGTTACTTGATCTTTATTTCAATAAATCAATTAATTATATTTGTTAAATGGTTCTGTTGAAAGTTGAAAGAGTACTGTCCAAAAGAATGAAAAATGTAAACGAGAAAAAAAATTTATGGTTAATTGTTTATTATCAGAGAAATAGCTGTGTTTGCTTGAAAGAAAACGAACAAATAGTGGAAAAGAAATCATCAAAGTGAAAAAATCTAAATGAGTGTTCTTTGTCTATGTTGTCAACTGGTTCAGAGAATTTTAGAAAGCAGTTTGAGAGGTCTCATCATCAAGGATGCTTTCAATAAGCTGCTTCTTTGCTTCGTGAGCTGCAAACAAACAGACAAAATTAAATAAATTTAAACTAAGAGAATATCAAGTACTGCGAAGGAAGAATGGTTGGAAGCCTGAAGTCTCCATGAGCTTACTGCTGAAAGAGAATAACATTTTGAAGAATCAAAGAAGGTAAAGTTCACTGCTGGCAATGGAGAAAAACCGAGTTTTACTGATGAAAAGCCAGCTTTTATTTTAGGCTCAAAAGGTGTTTGCTGGTATCTAAAAGGTGCTGATTTGAAGAAAGCAGAGAGACTTTCAGCATTGTGCTCTTTTAAGAAGAGAGCTCTCTCTTTTTCTATTTCTTCCCTGGTTCCATACTTTCCTGAGAGCAACTCTTTTCTGGATTCATTCTACTTATTTTCAAAACAAGAAAATATCTTCAAAATATCTTTAACCTCTTTCAAAGAGACAGTGTATTCTACCGAAGAAGCACACCACCTGAAAGTGTGCATATTTGGATAAAAAACAATTCCTCTCAACTTAA
>Ga0302271_10001028_pt1 | contig 27304 bp, 15 predicted proteins | sample III_Bog_N1_1_FD_198767 | JGI IMG/M metagenome (GOLD analysis project Ga0302271, IMG submission 198767) | Peat permafrost microbial communities from Stordalen Mire near Abisko, Sweden - III_Bog_N1_1 | ecosystem: Environmental > Terrestrial > Soil > Wetlands > Peat | place: Sweden: Abisko... | reverse complement strand
AGAACTTATTTATGAATCATAATTGTTAATTTACTTCAATAGACTGCTGGTTTACTGATTAAGGGGGCTTCTTTTCACTGTATAATTACTCCCTTAAGCTCGCGCTGCTCTCCCTCTCCCTCTAAAAAGTAACTAGAATCAAAGAATTGACTAAATTAAAAAAATATTACGTTTAATTATTGCTTGAGAACAGAGTTATCTTCCTTTATGGCCTAGTTTTCCTGTCTTAGGCTGGTGATTTCCTCTTAATGTTTTGCCTTTAAGGTTCGTATTTCCTCAAGAAGCAGCTTTTGCTGCTGTTCATGCAAAGTTCGCTGAGCTTGGTTAGCCTGACTCTAGCAATCCTCCAACTCTTTTTGTTTTCTTTGGAGTGCATTTTTGTATTCATCACTCTAACGATTGAATCAGACATTTCAAAAGCATTAAATTAACACAAGAATTTCAAATAAATATCTGAAAATCAATTAAAAAATATTTTACTTGCTCAATGGCATGGAGAGGAGATGGATGAGTACCATTAAAGAAGTCAATTTCTTCAATAAGGGAGCATACCAGACTTCTTATTTAGTTGGGTTATTCCACTGAAAATTCGTGCTTGATGCCTCTGAATTATTCATAAACTGCCTTAATCCTCTGAGTGTTTTTCTCTGCATTTGAGATATGATTCTGGACAAATTCGGTTAGTTTTTCTTCGTTTTTTTCGTCTAAGAGAATTCGCTTAAGATTTTCGATATCAATTATTTCAGACCAACAAGCCTTAGAAAGTTGATAGATGTCATCGTACTCCATTAATTTCAATTTTCTAGCTTCTTTCCTTCCTCCGATTTTTACTTCAATCTAGTTTGTTAGCTCCTGTTAAAATTAATCCATTAGAATTGCTTCAGAATCCATGTTGTCACCAATATTTTGGATTTTTTCGCCAAGTTGAGAGTCTGTTAGGACGGGGTAACTTAACAATTCTCTCTCGCTCGCTTCCTCAAAAATTTCTCTAATATCCTGGTAGTTTTTGCGAGGGATATCTTTTTCCTTTATGCACACATTGCAGATTCTCACATTTTCTGCATCAGGTATCAGATACAAAAACTTAGCATTCTATATTGGATGCTTTTAGCATTTAACTTAAAGGACCCTTTAGATATCCTCTTTCGATATTTCCAAGGGATTATCAGCTCTATTCTAAGCCACTTGATTGGAGCTACTCGAACTCTACTATCTTTAATTAGTTGCTTCCATTTTCTGTAATATCTTACTTCTTTCTTTTCTAGCTGCTGAGTTTTCTCAAAGTTTTTCAATTATTTCTTTGTTAGAATCAGCTCGCACTCCTTCCCGATTAAAGATTGAAAAGCATTAATAACAGTAACAGTCTTATTTTCCTAATATCTTTCCTTTTCAAAAGTATAAATTCTAAAAATTTCCTTTTTCTATCTCATTTCCCCTCAGAAATGAATATCTGACAAATCACAAACATTAATAGAACAATAGAAGATTAATTCAAGATTGGTTTTAAAAGCTATGCGAGACTTTAAAATCTTCAATAATCAGCTAGACAAATGAAAAACATAGACCTCTCTTTTGGCAGTACAGCCTTCCCAAAGAAGACATATTTGATAATAAAAGCAATATGAATATTTTCGGTATTAGTAGAGTTTTCAAAATAAACAAATATTTAGATGTAATCAGCTAATTGAAGATATCAGAATATGTAAATGGCGTAAAAATATTAAACTAATCTTCTTTCAGAGGAATATAAACTCAACACAGACTATCGCATGCTGCTAATAAATATGCCAAGTATCAAAAATAAGTATCAGAATGATGATTTGTACTTTTAAAGCTATGGGAATAATCCCAAAAGAAGTAAGAGTATGTATGCGAAGGTGAATTTTCTTACAAACAAAATAATCTTTCTTGAAACATTACGCAATCAACCAAAAAGAAAAGAAGGGAAAATATTTACGAGTAGGATTATTATTTATTAGAAATTCTTTACTTTTAGTTTTCCACACTATGAATATCTTCATTTATTTTGTTAATTTTTAATTATAATTATTATATCGATAGTAAAAATTAATATTTTTCATAGCTGTAAAGCATTAATTTATATTTTGATTATGTCGAAAATAAAAACTAGATTTCGCAATATTTAACCAAATAGTATTATTTAATTCTCTGATGTTTAACTTTCATATTAAATTGAAGACAAATTAAAAACACTGGTTCGAAAGAGTTTTAGATAAGCCTTGATATTACCTTTCACAAACTGAAAAAAGAAATAAAAGAAAGGAATGCGAGAATTGATATTAAAAGAGAAAAGGCTGGATCAAATGAATTCGGTGGGGTTTGATTGACTTTCAAGATAGATTCTTCATTATAATGAATTATTTTTGCTTTGGATTCCCCCCCGAAACAAACAAATTAGTCATAGCATAATCATCAAACAATCAGTTATGCAATCATAATAATAATATCACACTTTCACTCTCACAACTGAGCCTGAAAACGCATCTCCAAGTGGATCTCATAAAATTCATACATATTTTCAGAATCCCATAGCAGGATAGCTTCCAGAGCAAGTGGATAATCCTTCTGAATAAGCATAGCAAATAGATTTTTTTAGAGACACTCCGCAGCCACAGAAAGTTACATTTCACACAAAATAAATGATGGATGAGGACAATTTATAATAAGCGAACATTCCTGGTGGCAAAACCTCAAATGAAGAGGAAAAAACTACAAAAACATTAGAAATACCATATTCTCAAGCTGAAGCAGCGTATTCTCTCCGATTGCAGAGATAATGTCAAAGTGAAGGAGGCAATGAAGTTGGGTAAGATTTCATTTATGAAGATAAAGAAGAAAGTGTAGTCTTAGGCAGTGAAGGACCAGCGCTTGTATTAGCTGAAAGTGCATCTAGTTAGTTGAATGACTAGAGGCTTGCTTTTTCAGCACCTTGGGGTGGTCAATCTTCAGAGTTAAAGATCAGTCAAGAGTAGTTACAGTAATAATTTTCGCAGTTTCAACAATAATAACAGCCTAATTCTTAGAAAAGTATTTAAGTTTCAACCCAAATGCAAATGATTTCCTAGTCCCCGTAGTAATCTCCTTTGCATTTATAAGCAATGGCATCGCAAACATCTTAAAGGCGAGTTTCGTTAGCATCTTAATAAAACTCGCAGCGATAGATTTCTCAACTTTCTCAATAGAAATCACTTCCAGTATTGATTTCACCATAACTTTCACCTGAAGCTTCGTTAGGTGTTTCCTAGAAATATGAAGACAATTATTCAAAAGGAAATGGATCAATGAGAGGAATCGAATTCGAATAATAGAAATAAATGCAAGCAGATAATTTACTGAGAAGATAATATTTAACTTCAGGATAATAAGAATAGCAATAAGGGTGGGGTGAAGAATAAAAAAACAACTTTACATCCGAAGAAGTCGGAGAAGCACTTGAAGAACTCAAAACAGGTTAAGTTTAAAGTGGATTAGACAAATTTGAAGCTTATCTGCATAAAGGATTTAGGACTCTAAATGCAGATACATTTGGAAAGGTATTCATGAGAATCGTCAAACGGTTGAATAATTTATCTGTAGATTTTCTTTACAAAGGTGATATCCAATCTGCTATTCTATTGCTAACCAAATGCGATTAGTGGACATAGACTCCAGGTTTTGGGTATTTTCCAGCCTTGCGAGCCCTTATTTTGAATCACTTTGGATGCACATTTCGAAGACAAGAATAATTTAAAAAAGCTGTTTCATGCTGTGAGCAAGCACTGTAGATTCTTTAGAATTCAAATGAACGGAACTACAGAGGACTAACTTACTTAAACTTATCTGCTCTGAGCTCCTAGCAGGGAGAACACAAAAAAGGATTGGATCTTGCACGCATTGCTTTGTTAGAAAGCCAACATGAATTCATGGAGGAATTAAAAACCAGGAAAAACAAATCACCTGGTGAAAATGAATATGACGATGATGAAGAAGATTTAGATTATTAGAACAAAATCCACACACTTGTGATTAGTTACCATAATATCGCAGCAGAAGAAGAATATTTCGGAAATTACGAGGAAGCCTTGCTGCACTATGAATACTCTCTCGGCGCAGCTGAAGAACATCTAGGGTAGAATTCGAAGATTTCGGAACATTTCAGAGAACAATTCACTAAATTCACATAACGTTATGCTCACTACAAGATTGAAGGACGTCCTGTTGGTGTTTTGGATGCGCTCATAGTGCATAGCGATTAATTCTAAGTCACTGCGAAGACAAAAAAGAAAGGTCAAGCAGGAAATAAAAAAAGAAATCTTAAAAAGAATGGAGAAAGATCTTTTTCTGCCAAGTTAATATCTCCTTATTAAGAGCCAAAACAACAGCGAATTCTATAAAAGCAACCGATTTAATAGCAGCAGCAGCCTTAATCTGAAGAACAACCTAATGCATCTGATCCTTAATATGATTTTACTGGATTTCCAAATAAAAAACCTGAAGAAACTCAAGGGAGAATTTTTTCTGCTGGAAACAAAAGAAGCAATAGCAGCAATAAACGACCATTGAGCTCACAACGACCAGTAAGTGCTGTATTTAGTGGACAATCAATTAATCAGTTCAGAATTGAAGCAGAGTAATAAAGAAATAAGTATGAAACTTAAAGAATCGGTTCTCCCAAAAAATTAGTTTTCGTTAAAGATGAACCTGAATTGTTTTAAATCAAAGAAAACAGACAGAGCTAACATGCTGCTGAAGGGTAGGAAATGCGCTTAGTTAGAGTTATCAAAAGAAAATCGTCGAAGAAGAAAATAAAATAAACTAAGAACTTATCTCTCAGAGGTTATCCTCTTGAATCTGCTGAATAATAAGATTAAAATAACTTGTTTGCCTAGTAAAGTATGTTCAATAACAAAAGCATTGATTTTGCTTCATTGTTTCCTTCTAAAGCACACTTCTCTTCAGCTACATAAGCAAAATATTAACAAATATAAACATCCTAACCAGGAGCTTATTTTTAACAATTCCAAGGAGTGTCTGCATTTAAAGGAGGTCCTAATTATGGAGGAAGTTAAATCGCTGAAGGGTAGACTAGTAACAGCAATAATAATGGTAAATCGTTTGATAGAAATTGTAATAGTAATCTGCTATTTTTCAATGGAGAAAATCAATCAAATAATATGAGTAAAAATCTTACATTTTAATACTAATAATAACCATCTTTTTCTGTTCCTTCCAATTTGAGGCCTTAGACACCAAGTATGGTTAATCAAAACCCTCAAGAAATTGTATTTTTAGGCAAAGAATCAGATCTAAAGAAACTCGAAAAATAATAATAATCATAACCTTCCTCTAATTCTAAAAAAGGAATTTCACGAATCTAACTACTCGAGAGCCTCTAGAAACAATACCAGCAAGCAAGCAATAATTTGCAGTCTCTAGAATCCAAAATTCAAGAAGAAATAGCTAAGAACGCATCCAAGAACAATAAAGATCGATTTGATACTGAACAGAATTATGAAAATGAACCGTCATCAAATTCTCCTTCAAAGCGAAATCCAATCAAACCCACTCATAAAAAATCAAGCAGCTACAGTAGCATCAAGAATATGTTTTCTGCTGGAACTTCTAATAAGACAGGCAGATAAAATTCCTTGAGTTCCCTCGCTGTTGTGGAAGGAGAAAAAAAACTAATTTATCTACCTGACAGTTAATTCTAGATAAGAAGCGCAAAAGGTTCTATTAGTTCTTCATCAAACACATCACTAACAACAACAACTAAAAACAACCATCGCAGAACCTTCACTAGCAATGGGACTCTCCTTGCTTCTACACTTTAGCCGTCTCAAGCTGCTCCGCTATCTGCAACGAACTTGCAAAACTTGCAGAAACAACCTGAGCCAATCACTGTGTCTAATTTTTCAGCTCCAGCGAGTAGTTGGAATTTGTAAAATAAAAATCCACTTTCAGATTCGAGAAAATAACCAGAAAAGCAAATTCTTGCTGTGGGCATCAATCCGAACACACCAAGCACGTAATCCTCTTGGCAGACAACTCCACTTAACTCAGGGTAGTTTTAGAATTTAACAAATAATTAAACCTAATAACAATACCAATATTAACCCCCGTTGAATGCTTGGCGAGTTTACTAAAATCAAGGCTGGCTGTAATTTCCAATGAATCAAAACTTTCTGGGAGCGAGCACAGACAACAAAAGTATCATAAATACTTAAGAAACGTTAGTGAATATTCTCAGAACACAGCTAAGCTGCTTAAATAGTTAATAAGACAAACTATTATTTGAAGGAAATCTTCGATTTGTGTTGAATCGAACGAAGCTTTAGCTGTAAATAGCCTTCACATCAGAGTAGTTTGTTGGATAACTGGAGCACTCCATAAATGTCAGTGATCTGTTTATTTCTCATTAAACTGATGATTTCGCGATGGTTGGATTGCTTGTTGCTTTCAGTGGCGAGATTTTGAAATCTTTATTTGTGAACATTTCTTAAAATTGCTTGAGTATATTCTTCACAAATTCAAAGAACAGCAGCAACATTGGCGATGGTTAGATTCTGCTTGATAAGGTTCTTCTAAAACTCGATGTTAAGCATCTCTCGATGAAACAAGATGTCGAGATTGTTATCAAAAACAGTTATGAGAGCATTTTATTGCTTTGCGAAGAATCTGCTCCACTTTAAGACAGCCACACGAACGACGATGGAACCAATGAAGGTGAAGACAACATCAAACCTCTCGTGAATACAGACATTTTAAATATCCACTTGAATCGAGAGCAGAGCAACAAAACGGAATAAAGTTCAACTGATTCAATAAATCCACTTGTTATCGATGCTGGAAGCACAGCATAGCAAGAAAGAAACTTTCGTAGAAACAATTTAACTTCTGTTAGAGGCAAGCGGTCAGTGGGTGAAGAAATGATCTTAGAAGTCATCGAAGAAACAGACACATTCTCGTAGTTGAAAAATAATCACATGAACGTTACAAACACTCAGAGTCTCTCGAATATTGGGAATACGCTGCCAAACAGTAGAAGTTCGTTTATAAATAATAACAATTAGAATTCTGTGAAGAATAGTGAAGTAGTGAACTCCAAGACAGAAGGTGAAAGCACTGGAAAAGGTAGCAGAAATAAAGAAAAAAGAGAAAACAATTATTAGGATGATATTTTTGAAGAAATCTAAGATCTTGATGATGCAGGCGGAGATGATGATTTTGAGAAAAACGTCAAACTTGCCGTAGCTGAAGGGGAATTGAAGTAAAATAATTCTAGACCAAAAAGTTCCTATGAGAAAAGAGTGCCTCCAAAGAAAAAGCAAAGAGCTGAAAAGGAAACAGATTTACCCTAGGGATAGGATAAGCTACCTAAGGATGGATAAGCGAAGGTTATCTAAGAGGAACAATAAGGAAAAGGAAGCAAATAGGATAATATTGTCTAGGAAATTGAAGATACTTCGACGCCTACAAGCAAATATGGATTTTAAACGAGAGATTTTATGAAACGAAAGCCTCAAGCTTCTAATTCTAAGCTTCTTTTAGAGATTGAAAGTGCATTTGAGCTACCTCATGATGATGTCCGATTCGATAATGATAAAAAGTAATTGTCTAATTTTGGTGGTTTCGAGGAAGAACCTGGATTTTCTAATTCAAAACGAGAACATACATTCGATGATTCTCCGAATTAGAGTCTGCAAGAAATTGTTGCGGAGACAATGGAAGGATAATAGACCAAATAGGGCATTAATCTACGTCCTCGAACGACCTCTTCACCTACTGTTACTGTTGAGGGGTAGCAGCGGTAAATGAATAAAAAAGGTAGTGTAACTAATCCTACAAATAGAGCTGATTATAACAAAAATGAATAATTGCCGTTAAAAGAGGAAGATTAAAATGCAAGAAGGGCGACTCCTCCACCGAAGATAGTGATAAATAATGGGTTTGATAATGAAGATCCATACTTAGCGTATGATAACAAATAATAAGAAGAAGCGAATAATCTCAGGTAATAGGAAGATGAGAAAGCAAACTAAGAATTCTAGAAATTATTAGAAGAATCAGATCCTGAAAGGTTAAATTTCACTGCGGCACTGATCCAGCGTAGGTTTAGGAATAAGAAAATAGCTAAGGATTAAGAGGAGTAGAAATTAAAAGGGAAGAGTAGTACAAAGGAGGATAAATAGAAGAAAACTGAAACATAAGTTGTGGTAAAAGAGGAAAAGAAAGAGAATGCTGAGATTGTTGTTTTAGATGGACCTATTGAGGAATATGAGAAAGTTGCTTCGTTGATTGGGAATGCATTTAGGAATCGAAAGAAGAAAGAAAAAGAATAGAAAAGAGAAAAAGGAACAGCAGCAACAGGAGTAGGTTCAACTCAAAACAACAACCCTACATAATAAGGAAATAACAAAATTGTAGATTTGAAAGATTCAACTCAAAAAGCAGATAAAAATTTGAAGGGAAATGAACCTGGAGGTTTACCTCAGAAAGAAGAAGAGAAAGTAGTTCTTGAAGGACCGATTGAGGAATATGAATAAGTTGCAAGTAAAATTGGTGCAGCTTTTAGGATGAAGAAAAAGAGATAAGCAGAAGCAGCGGAGGCTCTTAAAAAATAGAAGGAGCTCTAAACTAAATAGAAAGATCAAGAATAGCTTGAGTAGAATAACACTACACCCTTTTCTAGTTCTTTAATCGCTAATGCGAAACAGGAAATTGCTAATCCAAACGATTTATCACATGGAAGTGAAGCTGCGAAAGTTTTATCAGAAGAATAGGAAAAATTACTGACAGGCGAATCTGTACTCAATGATACAGATGCTTTGGGAAATGCATCGTAGGAGTAAGCGAATATTCCTATTGTAAAGAAGAAATCTTAAGTGCAAGGGAAGTTTAAGCTAAATAGACGATTTAAACAGCAGGTTGATTTTATTATTTGATGAGGAAAGTTTAGTTGTATGTGAGTTTACAACAGCTATCAATGCAGAAAATGTTGAAGTTATGATATATTTCTAGTTCTTTTTACAATTTACACGTATGAATATGCAAATTAGTTTATGTCTTTATGTTATTATGTGTGAAAAGCTTAAAAGATTTTTGAAAAAGGTTCTTCCAAAACGATTTGAATGCAGAATAATTTTAGAAGAAAAAAATGAAGAAACATATGCAAATCAAAACAATCATGTTGTGTGAGTTTTGTTTTTCTCTCTCAAAATCTCATGAAAAATCTCTATTCGGGAAGATCGCGGGTGCTATGAGTGTCCAAATATACAGAAGAGAAGTGCCCCATGATACCAACACCTTCACCCAGAAACTACTTTCTGACGGCTAGTACATGTTGAACGTGGAGGCAGTCATATCAGGAGCTCCCCAGTTGGTAAAAAGCATGCAACTGTACACTGAAGAAGTTAGCATGACAATATGGAAGATTATGTATGTGTTCGAGTAGATATATGGGCGTAGCGATTTATCAGTATTTTTGTATTTTTCATATTCTTATTCTTCCGGGCTAAGATTTTTATTTGGTTCTTCAGGTTTTTATTCATTTAGCGGTTTAGGTTTTTTTTAATGATCTTCTTCGTCACTGTCCTCGTCATCGTTATTGTTGACACTGCTGTTTCTAACTTCGTCTTTTTCTTTGCTGGCATCAGCGAGCATTGCTCCATTCACGTCCATATTTTACCCGACTTTGATTCTTGAAGGCGAAGTTTGTTTTGTCGCAAATGTGAGGTAAAGCAGTACGACAGTGAGTAAAATTAAACCAACGATCATTTCTAGAGTGAATACAGAGGATTCGTTCATGACTGAGTTGCAAGAACTTTCACCTGAGAGTTACGCGCTGAAGATAAGGAATGTCATATACAAGGACATTGCTCCTGATGTTAGAAGTGATCCACTTGGATTGTAGCCCAGTAGTTAAACTACTGTGACTGCTATTACAACAATGGCATTCGCGATGTTAATGAATACATTAAACCCACATCCAGTGAACCAGACGAAATTCAATACAATCAGTGTAATTGTCAAGCCGTAAAGGACCAGTGTTGCACCGATGAGCATACCAGCCATCCATTGTGCTCCATTGTCATATTTTGCTTTCCAATTCTAGCCCCAAAGATAGAATATATCTATCAGCATCACACCTTGGATTATCAAGAATAGAGCTCCAAAGATCCTCGCGAAATCTCTGTATCCATTGAAGAAGGAATAGTCAACGTACATAAATCCGATGAAAATACCAGAAACAGCTAATACTTTCAATACCCACAAGCCTTCATTGAAAACTTTGCTGCATTCGTTTCTCGCCCACACAGCCATGAGTATGACTGCGTATAATAGTGCTAAAGCGAAACTCACACGATATACTGAACTCACCTATGGTTTGTTACAAGAATAAAAAAATGATTATTTACCAAATAACTAATAGCTTAAATCAAGGTTACATTAGGAAATTGAGAAATATTTAAAAACAACTAAAATGAATAATTTGCTGCATACTCCAAGACAATCAAGGTTGCCACCAGCCTCTTCTGGACAGTGGATGAACGAAGAAAAGTAGTCGAAAGCAGACTAAACATAATGGAGCACGAAGACTGCAAAGAGGAAGAAGCAGATATTCAGAAGGATATGCCCTAATCTGACTTGCTATTTCATAGTCATCTTGCAGCAACACGTGAAGCACTTGCATATAGCACTGCAGGCTTCTTATCCTGCGCAGCACAGAATTCCAACGCACATATAAAAGATAGATTTTTATCTTTTTTTATAAGTATTCTTAAAAATCTAATTGTTTCGATTCTAAATTCTTTTCCTTCTTTTAATCACACAACTAAGATTGATATATATTTGATATCTTTCTGCCAGCTATCTTATCTCTTAATTTCCTTTGTCTCCTTCGCTGATCAGATGGGGGGGATGGTGTATTTTCCATGGATAATTTATTTTTCAAACATAACTTAAAATCAATATCGGAAATGATCATTCTTTTACATTAGGAGTTATTAAAGCTTGCAAGAATACATTGAAGAGGAATACAACGAAAAAGGAGAATGCTGTGAATAAAAATTTCAAGATCATCCATTTTTTAAAATACAATAATTTTTATTCATTTGTTTTCTCAACCATAGCAAACGCATCTAAATTTTTAATTTCTATGCAAGTATTGTGTTTTAAGCCTTCATTAAGGAATAATGAGTAGAAAAAGAATCAAATTAAAGAAAATTGTGAGTTTATTAGCTCATTATTGAGTACAAAGAAAGAACAAAAAAATAAATAGCGTAACTAATTTATTCTGAATATTGAATTCCCGTTGCATACTTTAAAATTAAAAGCTAGAAATAGAGTTATCTTCAAAAAATTTCTGAAACAACATCTCTCTCACTGTCATGCAGACAACTAGCGTGCTAACTAAGAAGAACTTCGCCCCTCTCAAGAGCGAGAATGAGAAGTTAGGGCTATTTGCCAATCAAGTCGACTAGATGCGAGATGACTTCGAAGATATGAAACGTTCTCGTGAAGAAGCGAAGAAATAACTCGAAGCTAAATTTCAAGATGTCCATAGGTAAAAAGTGATTCTGTTTAATAAAACATATTCTACAGTTTCCTATGAGTTTGGCAAGATAACGCCAACAAAAAAATAAATGAATTTCAAGAAAACCTTAAAAAACATATTGTAAAACAAACATTTGAATAACTTTTACTATTCAAAAAAAAACAAGAAAAATATAGAATACTAAAGAATTAATCGCAGCTGAGGGCAAGCGAATTAATGACACCCTCTTAGCGTTTCAATCGAAATTCGAGACAGAACTGAAAATCAATAGAGAATACTTTTAGAATCTGCATGATGTTTCAGTTGTTTAAACCAATGTAAGATTCGAGAAAAACGAAGAAGAACTAAAGAGATTAGATAAAAAAATTGATGATGAAAAAGCTGAAAGGTTAAAGTAATCTGAAGAGACACTTAGAGATATCAGAACTTAGCTCACATGTAAATAATTTTTGCTTAATTCAAGAATTAGATTGGAATTTATGTTGTTGTTTTTATTTATTTAAAGAACTATTTGGACTGACTGAAACTGAGAAAAAAGAAAGAATTGAAGGTGAAAAGAGAATCTTGTAAAAATTAGACGATGAATCGTTTGCGTTAAAGGAAATTCTGGATTAAGAAAAAACAGACAGAATTCTAGCAGTGAAAGAACTCAGAAATCACACCGATTTTGAGTTGAAATCGCAACAAAAATTCAATGAAGATTTCCATACTAAGACGATCGATGAATTTAACAATGTAGTCAATAATCTTCAAATGGAAATGGATAATAGATTTGACCATTAAGATCAAATCATTGATAATCTCTCCAAGCTCGTCAAGACACTTCAAGACACACTTAAAGTCCTTGGAAAGGATGTTTGAAAAACATGACTTTGATTTTGATCCAAATTCTTATTCTTTCATAATAACTCTATGCTGCTTAAAACTCTCACAGTACCGTTATCTTACTTAACCATATGAATACCTACTTAGTTAGTTTATTTTTATAACTAAAATAAAGATTCTAAAAGGGTTAATGAAAATAAAACACACTGTGAATTGCCATTTTATTGGGTTAAATATGCAAGTAATTATTGCTAAGTTAATGCAATATTTTTAGTTGGTTGTACCAACGCATGCAAAGTGAGAGAGAGACTAAAAAGAAATCTCAAGGGGGAATTTTCAGAAATCCTTCAATAATCACCTTCCATTCCTCCACTAAGCGGCATCATGAGAGCAAACATAGCCTACTCAATTTCTTGCAGAAGAAGCATGATTTCGTGATCAGAAGCGAGTTCAGGTTTGCTCATGATCTTCATTTAATCTTCTTCTTCAACTTAAAATTCCTTGAAGATATAATCATTGAGAAGATTGCTAATGATGATCGGGATGAGTTGGATTGTTTCTGGTGAAGTAGAAAGTTTCTAGATAACCTATTTGAGAAGTTCAGGTTGTTGGTTGAGTATCTCAATTTAGAACCTAATGAGTTCCTTAGTTTTTTCAACTGTCAAATCCTTTGTTGCAGCAATCTTTTCTTTGATTTTTTATCTGATTGCTGCTTGGAACATGTAAATTTCTTAGTAATGTCCATGCTCCATGAAGGCAATAACTGAATCTTCGAAATCTTAATATGAAATTTGGAGTACATCTAAAATTTCCTGTTAAGCCTTTTTCAAAACTTCTTCGACTTCATCATTATACTCGAGAACAAGTTTTTCATAACCAGCTGCATCTGTGTCCATGAGTGCTCGCCTTTCCTATCGATTTTTGAGAGTCACTTCGATGTAATCTTCCTCTGCAAGTTCGATTGATTGCTCAAGTACTTACGATATCGTTTTCATATCATAATTTTTCGCGATTCCTGTCTTGCCAACAATTATGGTTGCTGCGATTCTTCGCGCTTTTTGCAGATAAGCAGATTCATTTGCAGTTTCTTAAGGAGAGTGCTTCTAGTTTTCTTCAGTGGTTTTCGCAGTTTCTTTTCTTTTACTCAAGAAAAACAAAAGAATTCCCAAAGCTGTAGTAGCACCGACAGCAGCTCCGATGATTAGTTTGTTCTCTTTTATCTTAGTGATCAATTTATCCATTTTTTTGAGAATATCAAGCGAAGTATTTTGTCTTTTTTGTTTGTTTGTATCAAGCTTTTATTTCTTCTTTAATCTGCGTATGTGTGTATGCGTATGCTCGTGATGCTATTTTCTTTAAATTACCAAAAACTAAATGAAAAATAGAAAAGATCCCGCTATTATTTGAGGATATTTTGTAATTCTCCTCAGCATTTATTTGATCTTTCAAAGATATTATTCTAAGACGTAATACACCTTCCTTTTTTAGGTCTTTCTAGAAAATATTTCTCACAGCGTATTCAATCTATTATCTACTAAGACTATCCCTATCTAGTCTATTATTCCCCCAATCTAATCTTATCAATCAACAAATAAATCAAAAATCTAAATAAAACAAAAAAGCAAATGTTCCATTCCAAGACTCTTCTTCTTAAAAACCTTTTCAGGGTCCCAAACAAAACTTTCTGTTGGGCAAATAGAATCCCTAGTGTTTACGCTAGAGTATCATTCCCTTCAATTGTCTAAGCTTCTGAACCTTCTACTGATAACAAAATATTAGTAACTAATCAAGCTGATGAGAAACTTATCACGAATTCTGCTTAACTGGAGTAGCTTAAGAAAACGAAAACAGAATGGATTTACTCAAATGAAAAATCTACTTTAGTTAATTTCTTAGGGAAAGACAAGAAGAAAGATGCTGATAAGGAAGAGAACGCAGAAGAATAAAGACAAAAAAGATCTCAAGAGCTTGTTTAAGCTGGAGCTAAAGCTGCTAGAGCTCTTCATGCTAGGAAAGTGACTTCTAGCGATATTGTGTTTGAATCTGATTTTAATGCAGAAGAAGTTCAGCAATATTTAAAAGGATTCTTGCTAGCAAATTACAAGTTCAAAATGACTGGAATTGATCTTGATACGGCTACAGTAACTGAAGAAGAAAAGAAAGCACTCTTCGAGCCAATTTCTAAGATTAACATAATTTCAAAAAATAATGAAATTTCAACACAAAGCAATGATTTTAAATTCATTGAAAGAGCAGCATATTACACATTGTATGCTCGTTAGCTTGGGAATCTTCGTGCTGACATTGCAAACACAGAATTCTTCCTTCAAGAAGCCAAAGATATTGTTGCTGCGCATCCTGGAAAAGTTGTTTTAGAATATCTTCAAGGAGAATAACTAGTTGAACAAGGACTCAATCTTGCACATGCAGTAGGAAAAGGCTCTAAGAATCCTCCAATTGTAGTGAATCTAACATACTTAGGCAATTCATAGGATTCTTCTTAAATCGATGTTGCTCTTATTGGAAAAGGAGTTTGTTTTGATGCTGGTGGTCTCAACATAAAACCAACTGGATCCATGGAGACTATGTACATGGATAAATGCGGTAAAACGAACAGATAAAGAAATATTTATTTTCTCTAATCAATGTGTTTAAATCTTTGTTTAGGTGCTGTGGCAACGTTGACAGCATTTAGAGCTGCTGTTGATTTTGGTCTGAAAGTTAATTTAACTGCAACTGTTGGTTTAGTTGAGAATTTCTTGTCCAGCACCAGTTATAGGCCTTCAGATATTATTCGCAGTCATAAAGGGCTAACAGTTGAAATCGGTAACACTGATGCCGAAGGTAGGCTTGTTCTTGCAGATATTATGAGTTGGACTTAGCAGAAACATAAGCCTAAGGTAATCATCTGGGTTTTCTCAAAAAAATATCGAAAAATTTTTGTTTTTCTATTTATTATTGTTGCAGACAATGATTGAGTTATCTACTTTAACTGGTGCTTGCATGGTTGCTCTTGGAGACGAGCAAGCAGGTCTATTCTCAAATTCTGAAACACTCAGTTAGCAGCTCTTAGAAGCTAGTAAAATAAGTGGTGATGGAATTTGGAGACTTCCTATTACTGACGTTCATCGAGAAGCAATGAAAGGATAATTCAGTGATCTCACTAACTCAGGAAAAACTCGATATGGAGGAGCATCACAAGCAGCAGCATTCCTTGAAAAGTTTGTTGAAAAGGGAGTTAATTGGGCTCATATTGACATTGCAGGACCTGCAGAATCAAAGGCTGATAAAGGTTGTTTAATAATATTTTATTTACATAATAACAGTAATAAAATATTGTTTATTTTTCTAGGGCATTTAACAACGGGAATAACTGGTTTCGGAGTGTAACTCTTACTCTAATTCCTGCGCAAGAATCAAAAGTAGTGAAAAACGAAAAGGCTTAAAGAACTTGCAAAAATTATGAGTTTTTATATGTAAAATCTCACAAAACAAGAAATGTTAAACAACCATTTTTGTAGTTTTCTTGTTGAAAAAATAGCGAATAAAGATGGTTAATAACAATTTCTACTATTTATTGATTATTAACACTGTCTGAAAGAAGAGTTTTGACATTATATGAAGCACTTAGACATTATGCTTAAAAGAGTGAGAAGATTTTGTTGTTATCAAAAAGAATTTAAAATTAGTAAAATCGTTGGTTGTTTAGTCACCTTTCCCTTGAGAAAATATTTGTATCTTTTGTAACGCTTAGAACATTTCTAAATCTTTCAAAGCTTCAAAGAATTGAGCTGCAATTAATGTACTGAAATCTGTACAGCATTCTAAGAAGAGTTCTTTGAGCGGATTACTGAAGAATAATTATTCTCATTGTTATTGTTGTTATTTCTAATCTTCCTAGCAACACTTTTCGTTAAATTATTTGCTTTCACACTGGCAGCCTATCGAAATGTTTTATTCGTAAGATATGTTTCCTCCTGCTGCTTTCGCATTTTGTACAGAACAAAAAGATAATTTTACTTTCGATAGTAAAAATGCCATTCCTTCATAGCATCTATGTCCATCTCATTATCGATAACCATAATGAAATTACTAATATTCCCTTTTTCTTGTTCTATTCGTAAATTCTTCCGACAAATCAGCATATCTAAGTCTTACAAATTCTCTTTGCAACGTATCTGATATTCTGATGAAAATGATTCTTCATGCTGTATCTAAGCAGAATAATTCATTTACCCTGGAACCTAACCATTTCCAGCAGCGAATGTGTTCATTCTACAGTTACTGCTAGATCTCTATCTCGAAGTTAATGTTTTCTAATTCTTATCAGCGGGGGAAGAGTGCTACATACTTCCTAAGGTATTATTGTTAATAAAAGTTCCTAAATTATTTTGACTTTCTGCATGCTGTAAAGTGTCTTTTTGTTTCTGCCCAAATAGACTCGTAGTGTGCATGTATCCCTTAAAATTTGGAGAATGTACTTCGTTTGGAATTGTAACTTTATCTTTCCTCTAATCATCGCTGTTATATTTTGGAGTTCTCCATGGAGATGATGATAAATTTAAATGATCTTTTGAAGGTATTTTTCTGTTACTTTTGATTGCTGACTATTATAAGACACCTGAGTTATTTCCACCAACGTAGGTGAACATCGACTAGTTTTAACGAATTTATGAATTATTACCAGGATTACTATTGACATTTTATGTATTTTTCGTAAAGTTAATTGATGTAGTCAATTCGCCATTCAGAGAATTATTCATATCTAGCATAGGAGGAGATACGAGAGATTAAGGAAAATACAAATTTGTTTCATTGATATTTTGATTTTATTAATAAGGAATATCCTAAGGAATATTAGGTGCGCTCGGAGACAGCATCTAAAAACTAGTTTTTTTACTAAAATTATTATTATTATTATTATTCGATCCATATGAAGCAGCATGCAATAATTCTTCAACTGAGGACTACTTTCTTGAAACATATCTGAGTTAATTCTCTTTAGATTGAAATTCAATCACTCGTCTCTCTTCCAAGAACGTTTTCCTTGCTTTTTAAGCTCTCCTGTGAAAAACTTTGTCTAAAATTTCACATCCTTCTTTGAGTGGCATAGCACTAGCTTCTAAAAATCGAGAATGAAATCCACCTTCTTCTTGTTACTCTGTACTCACGAGTGGTATATTATCATTTCCCATATCTACAGATTTCTTTGATTTTTGTCTAAAATCATATTTTCTTATTACGGTCCTTTAACTTGCTTTTGTTGCTGTTTTTTAATTATTTTTTCTTTAGAATGCATTATTCTCATTGTGATTTAAAGAATCCCCAGAATCAGGAAAATGTGCTTATTACTTCTCTGAAACATTTACTACTCCCAATGGAGGGATTTACTCCCCTGCTGGAATTAGATCATGATGCTTATGAGGAATTTCATGATCAGAATGTGCTTATTCGTCTCTTAAATCAACTGTTGGGTCTTCGCAAGTTTCTTAATAACCAGTCTGAGAAGGGAAATGAATCTTAATAGATTAGACTATTGAGGACGTAATAGATGATTTCTCACTGTTTTTTTCAGAATTTTTTTCAAATGTCTCCTTTTTCGCTAAAGGATAGACTAAATTATTCCCAAGAAGAGGTGGTTATGTTATTGATATTGCAGCAGCAGCTTCTTCTCTTTCATCGATAATAAATAATTAATTATCTTTATTAGTAGGTGTTTCTATTCTCTTTGAACTATTTGAGTTTGATTATTTGAGCTAGGATGATTTCCTGCCATTTTCAGATTAGTTTTTAATCATCAAAAATAGATTTCTGTTATGAAAATCTGTTTTATGTATAAATTCATTTTAATTCTGCTGTTCTTCATTATCACTGTCTTGCTCTTAAAAACCTAAAGGTTCTCTTAAATCGTTGAATCCTTCTGTTGCCTCTTGATTTTACTCATCGATCATAGAGTGTAGTTCCTCAATGATATTCTCTTTGTCGATTTCAAAAGTTATTTCTTTAGCTTGTAATTGGATTTCAAATAAATTCCCCAAGGATTAGGTTGGCTGATTCATTTTTCGTTTAAACTATTCTCTTTAGTTAACTTAAGGATCTTCTTTAGATTATTTGAGTCTATTAGCAATGCATTTGACATAAGGACATAAGCTTAAGTTGTGAGTAGTGTCAAGGCAGGAATTACAGGAAATCTTTAAATCTGCAGTTTTTTAGCTTAAAACAGCTTCATCTTTTACAAATGAATACATTTCATAATCGAGAGGAAACTCATTAAGGATTTTCATAAGATCTTTTAGTTCAAGATAAGAAATCACTGCAACGCCATTTGCTCTAGCAGAATAAGGGTTTCTTTTACCTAACAAAAACGCTTCATACCCAAATACACACATTTTCTATTTCCAAAAAATAAAAACAATTTAGACATGTATCTTTGATTTTTCTTTTAATTTACTTTACTTGAAATGTTTGAATGTTCATCTGTGGTAGACTTTTCGTTTTCCCTTCTCTTGTTTTCACTTAAATACTAGAGATTACACACCCTTGTGTTACATAATAAATACAATCATTCGTTTCGTTCTCCTAAAAAATTGTCTCCTCTGGGAAAAACACTTTTTGTTTAATTACAAGCGATATTTGCCTCTTGCATTCTTATGAAAATTTCTTTAAAGGATAGATTCTATCCACTACAGCTGCGTTTACATCTTGCATAACTTCTTCTCGTAATACTGGAGGAAGAGAATCAAAAATATTCAAGCGATTGAATTGTTTCTGTTCGTTTTCGTATTGGAGATGCTCATGATATTTTCTGACTTTGTTCTAGAGTAATAGATTCAAACCTCGCTTATTCATCTCATTATTGATAACATTCATAGTCTAATTGTAGCGCTATTTACGTGATTCCTCATTTTTAACTATTTCACTGATTTAAGAGAATGAATAAGCAAATACATTTGTTGCAAGAAGAGCGACAAATATCATGAACGATTTTTCATCTGGAACAATTAAAACAAAAAACAAATTGAAAATTAGTTAATTCTTACAAATTTAATTTTAGCTTAAACAGCAGTTCTTACAGAGAGTAGCAGGAGTTATGTCTCCATAACCGATTGTAGTCATAGTTATGATAATGTAATAAAATGAGATGATGTATTTTTATCCTATTTCTAAGTTTTAAAATTAGTATTTTGTAATCCAAGAATTATTATCTTCTCCTTATTCTAACCCGATCAGAAGAAAAACACTGCAAGCCACATGAGCGATTAATAAAACTAAGAATTCAAGCTTAATTAGCTTCAGCCATGCCGATTTTGTTGAGCCTATTTATAGTTTTGTTTCAATATCGTTGAGTTTTGAAGGTATATCTGCGAATTGTATCAGTACTATGTAGTCAAAGTAACGCACATTTTCACTTCCATTTCGATTTTATTGAGAAAGCAGATATGCAATGAACACAATTATATCTTTCCTGTATTTAAAAAAGAGAGAAATTGAGAATAGAAAGCTTAAGTTAGGAAAAATATGTGATAGAATAACATTTTTGTTTTAAAATCAATCTCTTACAAAAAGTTAAAGAAATAGATTTTGAATATCCTTAAGCGATTAGTTGTGACTATCCCGTTTTCGTAGACTGCCTATGAAAAAAAAGTCAAGAATTTTGGAAAATCATTCTTAAAGCTATAAGCTTATTAATCAAAAAAATACTACTAAATCAATCATTTTAATTTACTGAATTTAGATGAACAAAAATCTCAAGAACCAGAATACATGGGATGATATTAACATTGACAATAGTGACAGGTTCATTATCTTCAAACTATATGACATGCTGAATAGGGACAATTATGATTAAGTAGAATATCACGCACACCATGAAGATATCCCTGGAATAAGCAAATTATTTCCAATTAAGATTTTTTTTGAAATCTTGAGTAATTTTACTTTTTTACCACAACAATTTGAAAAGTGATTCCTAAAGAAAATAAAAATAAAGCTATCAAAATTCCCATAAATTATTCCACAAAATTAAAGGTAAGAGTAAGAAGCAACTGATTAATTGCATACTTGCGAGAAGAGCAAGGCTTAGCCACCAAAGAAAGAAGAAATCTTATTTATGATTTTGGTGTCTTATTATGTTTTTAAAAAATCAAACAAATTTGGTAATTTCTAATTAGATTAATTGCTTTTGGGTTACTTCTTAACTTGTAGAGGAGCTATTTGAAGAAAGTTCTTTTCTATAAAAAGTTAAATAAAAGATGTTTTGGAGAAAATCAGGTGGAAATATATTTTTTCTTATTATCAACCTGTGATAGTATCAGATGGTTTTCATAGATGTAGTATCTATATTCAGATGCTACATCGTTGATAAATGAAAACTATGTTGGAGAGAGATGTTTGAATCTTGCACTTGGGACTTTTTGGATGAGTTTGGATACAAACCTTCTCTTGATTTAGTTGACTTTGTTCCAGAAGAAGATGCTCTTAAAAGATCTTTTTGTAAGTGAAGTTATCTGTTCAATTGACTTAGAATTACCATTCATTGTACGCGATTCAGCATAGTTACTTGGCTTCGTCTTGGTTTTATTTTCTTTTTCTTAAAGTTCTGAATTTGGAACTTCTTTTATTGGGTTGTAACTCATATTTTCAGATACCGCTTCTATTTTAAAAGATGATTGATTCTCATGCAAAAAAAGATCTTTCCTATGATCTAACTCCTTAAAAGGAGCACTTAGAATCTGAGAATGATTATGGCCACTAATGTAATTCGAATTATCTTCAATTTCAGAATCACCTATTTTTCTTATGACTTCTTCTTAACTTTCTGCTCCAATTTTATTGTTGTTATTGTTATCTTCAGATGATTTCTAAGACTACCTTTAAGCATGCAATGTTTCTTTTAGCTTATCTTACTGCTCATCTATCTCATAATGCTGTCTTCCGCTTATTAGATTTCCTGAAATGAACGGACTTGTAGATTAGCCATTTCCACTTCCCAACACCATGAGGCTCATATCTTCATCTTTCAACATCCGAAAAGGAAACGAATCGTCTAGACATTATGAAGATAAGTGCTATTTGATTTTCTCTTAGTTGAATCGTATTAGACTACTAGGATCATCGCCTTCTATCAAATCCATTTGAATTTGATATTTTACTTAAACTTTTTTAAGTAGGGTTTTAGATTTTACTAATTTTATGACTCGATTTATCTGTGGTCCATAACAATAAAATCAATCAGATAAATTAACTTATCTCTCTCCCTCTTACTTTTTACATTCATTCAATCTCTAGCAAGCTCAAAAATACAAATAGTTACACTGATCTATAATTTTTTTTTAATTACTTGGAGGATACAAAAAGGAATTATTTAATTCAAAAACTATGGAGCATTTCTCAAATATTCTCTTGATTGTTTCTTTATTATTAGTGTCTCTAAAAAAGAATTCCTAAAAGTTTGATTGTTTTTCTAAAGAAGTAAAGTCAACTTGTTTATCTTATTATTCACTATAATTGCATATTTAACATTATGATTCTCGTTAGAGATTCACGCTAATTGGCTGTTTAAATACCTTATTTTTGGATTTTCTTTAGGGGATACGTTATTTTGAGATTAAAAATAAAATCTCATAATTACCTCCCATTCGACACAAATGAAAAAACAGCTTTACTTTTAAAGATATGAAATTTACAAATACTTATTTATTATTTTAATCCAATAGAAATTAACTTTCTTTAGAATCACCGAAAATTATTCTGTTTTAACTACTCTTTGAGATTGCATTTTCGCAATCTTCTTTTAAAATCAAGCTCTTAAAAACATCACTTTTTTTCAGATAATAAAAAAGTTTAAAAAAATTAAAAAATTTACTGGGACTAGGGTTCGAACCTAGAATTCTTTCGTTATTTAGAAAGGATCCCTTCCGATCCTTTCTAAATAACGAAAGTGTGATACCATCCGAATTCGTTTCACTATACCAGTCAACTGAAGATTATTGAATTCAACGATTTGGTAAATTAATGAGAAATTAAGTTAGCTTAAACAAATAAATTTCCCTCTGCAGAAACTAATGAAAAAAATGATTAATAATAAAGATATGTTTCTAAAAAGATAAAATAAATAAAATTGCAAAATTGTAGAAAATGTCTTTAAAAAAGGAAAATAAACTATCTTTAGAATCACAGAAAATTGTTCTCTTTTGACTTCCCTTTGGGATTATTCTTTCACAATTATCTTGTAAAATCCAAAAGCCCTTAAAAACATCATATTTTTTAGATTAAAAGGTTGAAAAAAAATTTGCTAGCACTAGGGTTCGAACCTAGAATACCTTCCTTGCTTTTCAAGCATCGACAGCATACAAAGATCCGGATTCCTTTGGATACTATCGATACTTTCGAATTGGGGTAAAGTGTGATACCGTCCGAATTCGTTTCACTATACTAGCCAACTCTTGATTATTGAATTCAACTACTTGATAAATTAATGAGAGTTTATTTTTCGTTGTTGATTAAAATTGGAAATGAATTAGTCTTGAATACTTCTTTTCTAATAATTGTAATTGAGAATGTCAAACTAAACAATTCTTTGAAGATATTTAACCAGACAATCAAAATGATTGTTTGATTATTTTAGTTTACTGACTAAAATTAAAGATAATTTGACTATTTTCTTCTATATTTTATTATTATTTTTTATTAACTTACTCAACATTTGAGTAGCTTGCATGATACACCAGATAAAATTATCGATTCTTACTTTGATTTGGTCTTTTTTCGCTGAAGAAAAAGCGGTTAGGATTAGTAGATTGCGCAATTATTTAGTAGAATTGGCAGAAATTAGCAAATTAAACACTCCAGAAGGGAAAACTAAGAACACACACGCAACTAAAAACTGACAAAAACATGGAGAAAGATAAACAATAAGAAATCATTCAAGAAGAAGGTATCGATGAAGATGGAATCGACAGCTTGCTAAACTACAATAAATAATGGGCTGAAAAGATTGAGCAGGAGGATCCACTCTTTTTCTTTAGATTATCGCAATGCTAAAAGCCGAAGTATCTATGGATAGGATGCTCAGACAGTAGAGTACCAGCGGAAGCACTAACTGGATTAGGTCCAGGAGAACTCTTCGTCCATAGAAATGTTGGTAAAGAGATTTTTAAATAAATGTCAATCAATCACCCTAATATTTCTGAAACCTTATTTTTCATTTGTTGTGATGTGATCATTGAAATGCTGTTGTCTAATTAACAAAAAGGAAATCAAATCATCCACACCGATTTGAATGCACTCTCAGTGATATAATACGCAGTTGATGTGCTCAAGGTCAAGCATATTATCGTTTGTGGACACTATAACTGTGGAGGAGTAAAAGCTGCTCTGGAAAACCATAAACTTGGTCTTATCAATAATTGGCTACTTCACATACGAGATCTTTACTTGCGGTATAAAGTGCAGTTGGATAAGATTTCTGACCTGGAAGAAAAGGTTGATAAGCTATGCGAAATTAACATTGCATAGCAGATGTACAATATTGGAAATTCAACTGTGTTATAAAGTGCTTGGGCAAGAGGATAAGCTATTTCAATCTAAGCTTGGGTGTACAGTCTTGACAACGGAAGAATCACGGAGTTAGATTATGCTGCAAGTTCAAGAGAAGTATTTGAAGAAACAAATGATCGAGCAATCTAAACAATAATTAGCGGAATACAAAATCTGTCAAGTTTCTCAGAATTAGCACTTTAAAAAAGACGTTCGTCAGTTTATATTAGAAAAGGCAGCTCTCTTGGTGTGAATAACGAGAGTGAACAGCGTCCATCAATTCACTGATAGCAAATGAATAAATTAAATATTTATTATAATTACATATCCCTTTATATCAAATTGTTTCTTTTTATTCTTCTTCTTCTTTTTCTTTTCTGTGCAGATTGCATTACTAAATGTTGCATTAAGATTTTGATAACACTTTGACCTTTGTGAATCCCTTAATACCATGCATTCTAAGATGATTTAATTTGTGTATTTTAAAAGCCTCTACTTATTAATGTTTGTTAATGTGTTATTTTTATAGGATCATACTGGTTTTCCTTAAATTAAAAATTAAGTTAAAGATTACACAATTTCGTAAGACTTTTATTTTCAAAACAACTTATTTTAAAAATATTAAGTAGAAAAGTGTAACAAAAAATGGTATACAAAAGGAAAATATAAAACGCATAGAATACAAGTGTATTGTGCATGATACTATGCTGCAATGAGATAGATGATAAACAGCAAAATAGGTATAAAAAAATAATTAATAGCAGTTTTGTCAAAATTAATTTAATAGAGCCTTGCTGTTTAATTTGCTTAGCTGCGCGACTTACAGTGCTTTAAGAGCAGATGGCAGAGCTTAATATTATTCTGTGGGACTATCTTTTTGCTGAACTACTGATAACTATTGATTCGTCAGCTCAGCTACAGAAATGTTGTTACTCTATTAAGATACAATAATACTACTATTAGCAATTCGATTAATTCGTTGATTTGAAGCTGTGAACGATTTCTGTTAATCGCATAAATAATCTCTTAAGAAATTAGTTTCTGCAATAATTTCGTTCTCTACAATTCTCCCAGGATTACCACTATTGCTACTGCTATTTCCATGAACACCTCCATTTTCTTTAACTTCCCATAATACATCAATCGATTCTTAAAGCTATTATTTCAACTGCTCAAAATTATTCAATTTCTTTTCGAGTCTGCTATGCGACACTTGCAATGCTTTTATTATGCTCTCTTACTTACTACATTTATCTAATAATTCATTAGTTTAAGTATCCTAACTGTGATGCAGTTAATCCCTCTCAATCGTGACCTAATCAAGTTATCTCCTTAATAACTGCAATTATTCTTGTAGTCTCACATTCATCACTTTTTCTTAGACAATCTATTGCTGAAATTATTATTGCTGTACAAGCTATTACTGTTACTACTGCTATAATAGCGATTACTAATCTAATTGGGGATTACTTGGGATATCGAAAATCTAAGAAGTTCCACTATTCGGACGACTATTGCTAAGAATAATATTCTAAGAACATTTGGAACATTATTTCATAATCTACCTTAACATATCTAACTCTTTTTCAACTTCCGCACAGTTTCCACATCTGCTTCCTACTGAAGCTTGCGTGTTAGTAGTGTTGTTGTTAGTAGAATGAGCGCAGCTAAGTTGCTTTGATAACGTGCGAGATTTTTCTCTAGAAGAAGATGAATCACCTTGATATTGATATTTATTGGAATAATTCTAAAACGAATCTAATTATTATTATTATTATTAATTTTATTAACTTTTATTCGAACCATTGTTGTTGGCTGTATCTTCTTGATTTCCTGGATTAAGATATTACTGTATATTTTAGGAGTTCAGCGATGATGAAGAGGAGTGTTTTTGTTGCAGTTATGGCTAAAGCAAATTCTATTTTGTAGGAGTTCTTGATGGCATAAAGAAGTTCTTATTATTCTACATCTCATCGTTTAAAACCATTGTATAGACAGATAGATTGTTGCTGCTGCTGTTGTTGTTATTATTGCTGCCGTTTGAAGTATCTCCCTGTGATATGGCTGGAGTGTATTGGGCTTTTAGAGCTGAAAAACCTGTTACTGTGTTTTGGCGACTGCCAGAATTAGGTGAGTTATCCCTTCCCGTACGAGGGGATTTTCTAAGGACAGTTACATCCTAAAACTACTATTATTGTTGCTTTTACGATTTAATCTCCTCATTTGAAAATAAATACTGTTTATTATCTTCTGAGGATATTTCAGACTTAATCCTCATGTGAGATGAAGGAATCTTCAAGAAAGATGTAGATGGATTTAGCTTATTTGAAGAGCGAGAAAGACCTGCAGCTGGAACCTATGAGATTGGACTGGCTTGTCTCTTAATTGGTGAGCGAGTGCGATTGTAATTGATTTATAAGCTACTGTTAGATTAGCTAGCTTATCGGTTAGCGCTTCCAGGTGAGCGAAGAGGTGAAGATTCTCGATTGAGGATAAATTGTGATCGCTGCTTTTGAGGCAATGGCGAAGAGGATACGTCTTTGAATTTCTTAACGCCAGAGACCTAAAAGTAGTTGTTGTTATTCATTTTCTTATGCTTTTGTGTAATATTTTGCTTGTACAAAAGAAAGAAGAATAAGAAAAATTACAGGAATATTTTGTAAGAGAGGAAAAGATAGATAGGGAGAGAGAGAGGAAAGATAATGAAACAATAATAAATCGAACGCGCAGACGTATTGGTATTTTTTTTCTTCTTTTATTCTCTCTTAAATTATCTCTGAGATTATTACCCATCCAAACATCAAAATAATTAATTACACCAAGAAATACACTTTGATTCTTATTAAAACTAACAAACCATCATTAATCTATTTTATCTTATTTCGTAGTTCCCACCGTATGTATTTCGAGTGCATTTATGCATATCTTTAGCATCATAATAAAAAGACCTTAATCATTCATCATCATAAGTTATGAGTGTAGTGAATGTGTTATTAAAAATAATAATTAGAAGATTAGGTTTCTCGATATTTTAATTATTGTTTCTTTACTAATGATAAATTGCCCATATTTAATAACAATTTGGTTTGGATACAGCAAGTTATCCAATAAAGAAAAAAGATCTATAACTTGTATTGCTGTGAATTAATGTCCATTAGTAGTTGTAGGATAATAAATACTGTGTTCATTTTTTGAGTTAGTCATCTTAATGAATCCAGAAGAACTCTTCAATAATGAAAATACTTTTATTAGAACTCTCTTACAGTTATTGCATCTGACAAGTAAGCACACAATAATAAATTTCTGTGGGGGGGGGGGGGGGGGGGGGGGGGGGGGGGGGGGGGGGGGGGGGGGGGGGGGGGGGGGGGGGGGGGGGTGGGGGGT
>Ga0302271_10001026_pt1 | contig 27308 bp, 20 predicted proteins | sample III_Bog_N1_1_FD_198767 | JGI IMG/M metagenome (GOLD analysis project Ga0302271, IMG submission 198767) | Peat permafrost microbial communities from Stordalen Mire near Abisko, Sweden - III_Bog_N1_1 | ecosystem: Environmental > Terrestrial > Soil > Wetlands > Peat | place: Sweden: Abisko... | reverse complement strand
TTCAGCTTTTAAATCTTTAAAAATCTTGAAAATCATGCCTCTTATATCAGCTTATTTTCATTGCACAGCTTCATTTACATTTGTTCTTCTTTCTTTGTCTTCCCGGGTGTTCATAAGGAGGAAAACAAAGGAAATATTGATGATAATGCAAAAGGAATTCGAGCTAAATAACTTAATTTGAGCTTTTCTTAGTGATTTACTCCAAAGATTTAAATAATATTTTTTTGAATGAACAAGAAGAGAATTCTTAAAATTAAATCTTCAATCATTAATCTCAGCAAGACAAAGAGACTAAAAGATAATTGAATTTCAGGCAAACAAAAATGGATTCAAAAATCTCATCAGTTTGTGGAAACTCTTAAGAAAAAATAGAGATTTATCCTGTTTATTATTGAACTCGAAAATTATTAATTAATTATTTTAGCTCTCCTCTTAAATCTAATGATTACGTGCGTGCCTATGTATAATTGTACGATATATTTTGCAGTGTTTAGCAGATTGAGGTTAACTTTTGTTTTGTTTTCAGAAGATTTAAGTGCGGGAAACACACACACACAAACAGAAAAACAACTAATTATTTTGTTTTCCCCATTAGAATTCACTAAGGTATGAATCGAGGAAAAGCTGAGATGGAATATTCCCTGGATGTCGATCCTTTTTTCTAACCGATCACTGGTTCTCAAATCGCCCTAGTATATGGCGTATCGAATCCAATTTAAGAAGCCCCTTCTTAAGAAGAAATCACCTTGAGATAGATTGATAGTAATATTCCAAAGATTCATATAAATCGAGGAGATCATAGGCATTTCAGTTAAGGTTTTAGCAATCTCAGCCACATGGCGTAACATAGATAAAAAAATAATTAGAGTACTACTGCGAATAATGTTAAGAAAGACTAATCATTAGTTGGAGGAGTTGATTAAATATCAAAATAGCAGATGATTCTTTTACAACTACAAGAAGATCAGTAGTACCAAGACTAGTAGCAGATAGTTACAGCTCATTCATTAGCTCATAGCACACCAATACCTAATTCATAACTAGACGGATAGCAAGATAATACCCTAGATATGTTAGATTTCACAAGATTGCATTAGCTGTATAAGTAAAACTAAATCAATTCATAGCCAAAAATAGCGATACTTCATTCGCCAAAACTTTAATTGCAGTTAAGTCCTAGGATTGCGATTTCCCCTGAAACTACCACAGCAAAACAATAATAATTCCAAGAAAAAGCAGAAAAACAAGAAAAAGTAAATGCGTCTGAAACTAATATTACTATTATTCCCTTACAGCATCCAAATTCAGCTCAAGGAATATCTTCGCCGAGAGATAAAGACTCCCTTGAAATGCTGTGTCCGTTTTGTGCTCAACATATCTTTACTAAAATAACTTTCTAGCCTAATTGCAAGACTCATATGATCGCAGTTGGCCTAGGATTAGTTGGGTTTCTCTGCGGGCTATGTTTGATCCCTTATTACTTTCCTGAGCGCTTTTAAACAGCATTGCATTCATGCCCAATTTGCAAGAAATAAATATCAATAAAAGATTTCTGAAAGAAATTAATACTTTTGGTTTGGTTACATAACCAACCATCTATCCTCGCTAAATCACTCCAAAGATTATCCTAAACACAATACATCCAATTAAATTTCCTTTCAATAATGTTACTCTCTCTCTCGCTTCATTGCGATTTACAATTATTAATTATTCTCTCGAATTGTGATAATTTCTGAATTGTTTTTCCTATCGTTTTCTCTGTAAATAATCTAATCTCTAAACAATCTTACTGAGTGACTGTAACACAACCACTTATAAATCTGCGTTTCTCAATAGATTTTCTTCTCTGTTTTTCTGCAAATTACTTTATCACAAAACAACCATTATTTTAAGGAATTATTCCCATCTTTAACAACAGGAAATGCTCTTAACGTAAAATTGATATCACAATAATATGAAAATACACATGCAACGAATAATTATGATATCATTACTACTTGTGCAATTTAAAACAAATAACTTGTGAAAATCATTATGCTATTAACATTTTTTGGCTGCCATTTAGATTACTAGTGATATTCTTAGTCACTGCTGAAGAAGAAGATTATCTTACAATAGCTTTTTATTCATTTTTCTAATTGTTGCTCTTATTTATTGTCATATTTTCATCTTCTAAATCAAGTTCTATTGTCATCCTTTCGAGCTTGCTTTCTATTCTATCTATTGCCTAATAATAAACCAAAATAATAACTCAAGATGCAATACAATATTCTCATACATGAGCTTGCTTTTCATTCAAGCAAGATCTGAACACGCACACACAAAAAGAAAATCTAAAATTTCCTTTCAAAAAATCCACATTTTAAATAATTTTTGTATATTAATTGAACATAATTGTTATTTTTTTCAAATCATCTTTACATTCTAAAACTTGCCGACTATTTCTGGCTGGGGAAAATAACCCTTCTGCTGTTAGTATTGCTGTTATTATATCAAGTTTCCTTGTTAATTCCCATTCACATTACTAGCAGAAATCATCGAGTTATTTTAACTCTTCTCAATACTTGTATTTTTCCTGTCAATACCTGAAGATTCCTTCTAGCGAATAGCTTCAAGCATATCCACATTCTTTTACGAAAGTGTTGCGTTAACACCAGCTACAATAGGCTGATTATTATTACCTTCAGATTATTTTCCAGCCAAAGCAACTCCCTTTTCAGATGAAGGCTATTATTATTCAATTCTTTTTTAAAGACTACTAGTTTGTGATTATTTATGTGTCTTTTTCTTCTTAATAAGAGACTTAGAAGAGGATGCAGAAGAAGATACCTTTGCAGGCAAAGTGATATTCACTGCAGATTACGCTTTCAATGGTTTTTATTTATTTTGGATTTTTTCCTTTTTAGCAAAATACAAGAAAAAAAAAGCTAAATTTCAGCAAAGAAAATTGTTTGTTTCAATATTTACTGTGTATACCTACTCCTTCAAGCAGCTTTCAGATTAAACTAAAGGCTAATGATGAGATGCAACGATAGAACTATTATTATTACTATTTTAATTGTTACAGTTAATGAAATGTTCGTAATATTGTTATTACAGTTAAGTAAGTTACTCTTTGATGAGAGCAGCATCTGTTTATCTGTTCTTGCTTTCTCTCTTCGCAGCTTCTCTTAGATTTACATTCATTTAGACTAACTTTTAGTTCTCTGCAGTTAAATTAGAAATATCACTCGCTAAAGACTAATTCTCCTTGAGAAGCATTTAATTTTCATTTCCAAGTTTGGAGTTAAAACTTATGATTCTAGATAGCTCCGTGTCTTATCGTGGAGAGTAATCTAATCCTCCAGCAGCTGCTGCTACTGCCTAAGATGGCTATTATGATCTTAATATCTCATAGCACTCTTTAAGTTCTCCTATTAACATCTACACATTCATAAAAAATCATCAAAAATAACCTTTTTTTAAATTTTGCTAATCCAGCAATCTCCTTTTACATCTCTTTCTCTGACAGCTGCTTCCAGCTATCTGAGTTTCATAACTGCTTAGATTGAGCTTTCGTCTTCCTTGTCAAATTAGATTTGGACTTCATATTGCAATGCTGCGAGTTCTTCCTTGCAAGCGATTAAACTCTCATTGAGGAAATCATTTGCCTGTGAATTAAGAGAAGAACAAAATAATAGCAATAAAGCAGAGAGATTTGGCAACAAGAAAATGAGGGTTTTTCCCTGCGAACAGTAACCAATAACCCAAGTAGATTGGCTAGAAAAAATTGAATTACAGCTTGTAGTTGATGGATTTGTGTCAGTGTTCCATAATGTTCTTGCGAAACTAATGTGTTCGCAGTTACCTTCGAGTGCGCTTCATCTTGATCGATTTAAGCACTAAGAAGCTTCATATTGAGCACATTCAATTGATCTTTCAATGCAATATTCTCAACTTGTATGCGTTCAACTTCATCCTTGTTGCGTTCTTAAACACTCCTTAATTCTCTTAGTTCGCTCAACAACTCCATCTAAACCTAATGTGTTTGATGATCTTCTTCTGTTTGTCCATCGTCTTTGGGGCTAAGTTATCGCTATCCTTGCGATTATTGATCTTATTATTGTTATGCATAAAATGCATATTCTGATTAGTTTTATTATGATTATTATTGCTGTAAAAGTGAAAATCTTTGCTGTTATGAGTATTATTCTTATTATTGTTGGGACTATCTGTGTTAATCGAGCTACTAATCATATTGATTATTATTTTTATTATTCTCATTGCTTCCATTTCTGAGTTATTTTCCATCTGAATTTTCGAGTGCCATTTGTAGTGTAAGATTATTACTTTTGAGATTCAATATCTCTCTTTGAAATTATTCAATCTGTTAATTCTTTTTCTCACTTTCTCGCATGACATGCTGTAAGTTCACAATCCTCTCTCTTACCCATTCCTTAGCATTTCCCTTAATTCTGCTAGATCTATCTCCTTCAGGTAAATTAGGACTTATCTTCTCTAAACTCAACAAAAATGATTCGTTCTCTTCGTTCAAACCTATCACCACACAAAAACAATGATATCTTAACCACTTGAAGTCCCTAAGAACTATCTCCTCTTGTTTTCCTTACATTTATTTTCCTTGTCAAGTTATTCGATTTTATAATTTATCGTCCTCATTGTTTATTGCCATTCTGAAGCTAAATGTTCTCTTTTAGTGATTTCTGCTGTTAGTTCATGTATTTTTTGTTGCATTTCTTTGTTCGTAGCAGTCAACTCTTCTAACTACAGCACCATAGTCTCTTCGTTGGATCTGTATTCTATGATATATTGTTCTAATTCATAGTTTCGTCCGCTTAACATTTGAGTTTGCGTTTTGAGCTCATTTAACTCTTCTAAGAAATGGTTGTAAAAAAATTGAGAAATTATTAGGGCAAACAAAAAGAAACAAGCAGTAGACAAAAGCCAATAATCTAGTTCTTTTTTCCCTTCTGTTCATTATTAAGAATCTTAAAAGCCATAGATTCTGTTTTTGAAAGTATATTTTATTGTAGTTTACATGAGTCATTTTCATTTTAATATCTTCCTAAACTCAATCTTGTTTCGGCATCTTTGAGTTGTTTTTCTAATTCTTTCTCTCTGTCTTCGCTCTCTTATTTATCTTAAGTCAGCATCTCTATCTCATAGTGAAGGTTCTAAATGACACTTTTGCATTTGAGCAAAAGTATTTCCCTATCTGCATGGCTGTCTTCTTCGCTGTTAGATTCTTCGTTTTCATCCACTGCAAAACAAACAAAAAATGGATTTTCAAATACAATATTTAATGGTGTTCAGTTAGATTCGATCTCTACCTCTGAGATCCTACAGCTTAGATTTATTTTGATTCATATTGCTGTGTGTATTTATTATTAGATTTGCTGTGTTGCCAAACTAAGATTATTGTTATTCTTCAAAAAAAGAGATCAAATAAAGAGATTTCAAAAAAATCTGCAAAATGTGCTAGCAATTTCAAAGCTAATTAAATAAGGATTAGAGTATTATCTCAAAGAATCTTAAAGGGATCAATGAGAGAGGATACTGATCCAAGATGTTTGCTATGAAAAGGCAGAGGGATGTTTATTTTATATTAATTTAAAAAGGAAAGTGCCTGATTTTTTTGAATTCCAGTTGTTGTAAAAAAGTAAAACTTCTAGGAACAAAAACTTAAACGAAGGGGCGTAATAAAAATTAAACAAATAGATTGATAGATTCTTCCCAGAAAGACACATATGAGTTCATTGTATAACCTACCAAAGACAGTCCCAATGCTGCCAGGACACTGCTTTCCTGATCATATCAAGGAGAGCCACCACAAAACACAGTAGTTCTCACTAGTCAATAACGTCCATTGTGAGAAAACTAATTTCATCCAAGAGAAGGATGATGTGAATTTAGTTGATTCCCTTCGTATGGGAACTCCGCCAGATCTGACCTATGGAAAGCGTAAGAAAAACAGCAAATAACGGCTTAGATCGTACTTAGAGGGAAATTAGTTTTTACCCAAGGGGATAGTGGATATTTGATATTTTTTATTCTTTTTAGGTTAAGCACCAATCAACGATTACATCCCAAGAGTCCAACCTCCTTGGTTGAAGTACGATCGTTAAGTCCTTCGGTTTAATGCCTACTTCCAGGAAAGTGTCGTTGAGAATCCTTATGAGAACTACCGCATAAGAAAATGCACAATTTACTACTACCTCTCCGACGGCACTATCCACGTGAACGAACCGCGTGTCATGAACTCAGGCATTTAACAAGGGCTGTTCATCAAGCGATAGCAAATACCAAAGTAGCTCAATTCCGTGGATGGTTACTACACATGGCAAGATCTCAATCTTGGTAAGGAGAAAAATGTTGTTAATCTGTTTGCAAACAAAAATACCATTTTTCATTTATTTTTTCATAACAATTTTCCAACTTCAAAAAAGGGATGAATATCAATTTCTTCGAGAGAGTCTTTAGAATTACCGATTGCGATGCCTTTACCAGAGAGTTCTTTGTCTACATGGGTGCAAGACTCAACGCTCCTGAGCCTAATCCTTGTGATAGCTTTGATCAACAAAAGAAACTTAAAGATGTTAAAATTCCTCCTCCAAATACCAAGGAGTACAACGAATATAATGAAGTCAAACTTGGTGGTGGACATCCAAATGGCGGACTTCAGAAATACATCGAAAATGATAGGAAAGTAAGAATCAATTTAGACATACAAATTCTCCTTTTTTCTTACTAATAACATTTCTTTGTTTTTCTCTCCTTCTGCAGGTGCTATCTTTTAACATTCTTTGGAACGATACCAGTCTAGAAGGCGGTCTTAATTACTTTATCCTTAACTTTTTTTTGGGTGATGATACTACAGAAATCAAGGAAATCCGAAGACACAATAGTGGAAAGGATGCTTTCCCTTTGTTCCTCTCCAGAAAGAAACTCCCAAAGGTAAATCGATCCTTTTTCGAAAAATCCTAACTTATTGTAAAAACTCTTTTCCAAGGAACCTATCATGACTCATTACCCTGGTATGACCTTGAAAAAGGAAGAATTCTATTCCCCCGCTGATTTATATTGCGGAAACATGATTAGAATCTACAACAAGGATTGCTTGATTTACAATTGTGATGCCTACACTAAAGAATGGTATCTTCATAACATGAACTTAGAGCAGTTGCCTGTTTCGCTGAAAAAAGCTGATATCAAGCGATTCTACTAGCCAGTCCCTCCCTATAATGGATACGGAACGGAACCTGATTCCTTGGGAAGTGTCTACGCTTTGCTACCTAAACCACCTAAAAAAGATATCAACAAGATGTACACGCAAGACTAATACATCCTCCGATATGAAGCTAAGCTGATTTCTCAGAACAGAGAAGACAACTCAAGAACATTCATCATTTCATTCTTCTGTGGTGATGATACCATCATGGTGTATGAGACAGCTGATAAGAATGCTGGAATCTGGAGAGGTAAATTCTTAGAGAGAATGCTACACAACAATCCAATCTCCAACAAACCCTACACTGAAGTTGACTTCTAAATCGGAGAGATCATTTAGCTCTAAGTCTACAGATTCTAACTCCTTCGTGCTGATGAGTATACGCATAAATACATGAAATCTAAGCCAGAAGTATTCAGAGAAGCGGACATTGAACAAGTTCTAATAAGACTCAGGAAATTCGCTGTGAAATATGCATCGTATGATGGATTTTTAGTTTCTCTGATCAAGCAAGTCGACAAAACAGGGAAAGGCACAGTAGACTTCAATGAAGTTGTTGTTGGACTCAAATAACTTGGATTCAATCTAACTTATCAAGAAATCTACTGTCTCATGCGCTACTTCGATCTCACAGAGGATTGGAAACTCTCAGTTAAGGAACTCTTCCAAGCTCTAGGAGGGAAATGAAAATCCAATAATTACAACATAATTCTGCCGTTTCATATCTTATTCATGTTGTGGCGCTTTCATTTCAGAAATATCAAATAATATTCAAGCTTAAAATGCATAAAAATATGCTCAGGAACCCTCACGATAAATTGAAAGAATTATCCACACAAAAATATTACTTTTTACACAAATCCTTATTCATTGAAAAAAGAAATTCTTAAATCTCTTCATTCATTCGTTTCAAAGAGCAGCCATATCATAAACATTTATCTGAACAACAGTCGCTCCCTTAGTGTGTGTGTGCTTTACTCAGGTGAGAAACGAGTTGCTTCACTAAGTGAATATTCTCGAAGATTATACGTGTTTTTTGGAATAATCTAATTTATCTTGAAGTCTTAGTTTAAGCAAAGTATTTTTATCAATACCTTGATTTGTTTACAGTGTCTGTTGGGTCGCTTATTTAGGTGAAGATCCTCGATTCGGACTATTGATGTTATTCCGCAATTAATAATTTGAAGTCAATAAATTGTTGATGATTTTGTCCTTGTTTATGTCGCTCAAAGTAGACTATTTCATATAGGATACCTTCAGTTATTATGTATCACCTTAAATCAATTTTTTAACAGTTATTAATTAATCGACAAGAAGATGATTCTGTTTACTTGCATAGATTGCATCTGGTTCGGTTTACTCATAGCGATTGTACTTCATCTCAAGTTATCGATCATTTTCTTTGCCGCAAAATCGATAGGTGGAATGTTTCAAGGCTTCAATTTGACTTTAATTGATTCCTCTTTTTTAAAACATCAGTATTATTTCAAAATTACACCAACAAACAATTGTTTTACTATTGCTTTGTCATCGGATGTAATCTACTTTCTTTCGCGCTGGTAATTCCTTCTCTATTAGTGGATATTATCTCTCTTTGTTTTACTTCATAATCCAATTAACTTTTGGTCTTTTTCATAATTATAACATAAATATTATATTAGTAGCACTGCATAAACTCTAATAATAATCGATAACTAACAAACTTACTCTTAGAAGTTGTCTTTGGAGACTGGAGAGCTAGTGAGACTACGATCTGTGAGTCTATCCAATTTAATCAAATTCCCTTAGAATCGCATTTTCTCTGTCTCTCAATTTTCGACATTTCATAACAAGAACCTTACAATTACCTTTGAGTTGTTCTACTACTTTCCTCTTGGCTATGATCACTCTAGAATCAACAGAATCTTCTTTAATTTATCCTTTTAGCTCAGCTTCATTTGCATGCACGAGCTATTCCTACTATCTTTGTTCAGATTATGCTGCCGACAACTACTCACTGTTTTAGATTAATTCCTGTACTAACTGTTCTAACTCGCTCTATGGAAGGACATGACTGAGCCTATTGTGTGGGAATGATTTATTGGTTAATTAATTACAAATCAGCTTAATTTTCAGAGATATTTTATTGTTACTTGAACAGGACATTGTTGTACACATCTTTTTGATTCTTGTATTTCTCCGATTCTATTTTCAATTCATCGATCTGGTTATAGATTAATCTTTCTTGTTGATCCTTAGCTTGCTGAAGAGAATCCCTTGCCAGCATTTCCTCTCTTAAACTTTCAACCTTTGTAAAAATGCAAGAAATTTTATGAAAAAAATGGCAAAAACAAACTGAAATACTAATATTTTTGTTTCTTTAAATACCTCTTATTACGCAGTGATTAGTTATTCTTGCAAGAGTTAGAAGTTCTATCGCTGAGCTTACTATCCCTGTATCAAATCTCTCTCTTGAATGACTCCTTCACGGATAATTTATTTGCCTTCTTCTTGACTTTATCTCGATGTTTATATTTCTCTATTCATTCTCATTTCTTTATCTTTAAGTATCTACGCAATGCTCACAGATTCAACTAAATCTTTCTACAATTCCTCGATTTTATCGCTAGCAACCTCAGCTTCTTCCTCTAGTCTCAAGATATTATTTGCACCATACTGTAAAATACATCAAATTTCAATTACATGTCAAAATGATAAAAAAAAAACGAAAAATCGTTTCTGTTAATCTTCTCAGAATTATCATAAAAAACTGATTTTCGTTACTTCAACTTATCTGAACAGAACCACTAGCGAATGATGAATGAATCTAATCGCTTGCACTTCATCTACTTAAACCTCTAAGTCGAAATTCGCTAGCATCTACTTGAACTCTGGGAGCATGATAGATGATATATCTTTAAGTTTTGATGTCTTTGAGAAATCCTACACGAAAATTTACGTCTATTCAAACGCTTATGCGATTTCCTCCCTGATAATCTACAAATTCTCTGAATCCTAACCCATTTATATCTGCTCGTCCTGCAATTCAGCCACTTATGCTTCAAATTATTTCCTGGAATCTTCAAGTGTCTCCAGAATCTATGCATTTTCGGCTTCAAGTCCATTGATTCTATTTTCTAGCTGCACTTGCAACTGCTCTTTGGTATCATAAATATCATGCATATTCATAATCTCTGATTTAAATCTGCTTGCTTTTTCACTACCAGATTCTAGTTTCTATTGGAGATCGTTGATTTCTTTATCTTTACCTTCCAGGGTTCGTTCCATTTCCTGAATTACTTTTTCTAAATTCGCACATACACTTTCCTATCTAGCTAGTTCCTCTCGACTGTAACTCTCAGAGCCACTAATCTAAACTAACTCTTCTTTTAGTTCATTTTTTTCTTTTTAAAGCTCCTCTAGAACCCCAGCCAAAGGATTCCTACCATTTTAACTTAATTCACTAATCTTTTAATCTACGATTGCTTTGTAGTGAGAACACTCCCTTATTACACGACCTAACTCTTGATTTTTATGTTCTACTTGTCGATTCAATTCGCTGCAATAAATCAATATGCCTTCTTTGTCCTGTCTACCTGCCCAACTTCCTTTTAAATGTTTTTTAAAATATATTTAGTTTTATAAGAGATTCTTCGAGATATCTACTGAACCTATTTTTCTTTTGTTTTTTGGATGAAAATATCCTTGAATTCTGTTTAGCAATTCAGCCAAAAGCATTCTACAATTGAATGATATTACTAATTTATTTGCATCTTTTTATTAATAATCATCTTTAAGAATTCAAAGATGATATTTTTAAAATTGTATGAAGTTTTACGATCCATTATATTTCCTGGCGTAGATCCTCTCATCGATCCTTTTCTTTTATTGCTGGATGTAAATCCTAGGGAGTAATTAGATGTATTTATCGCATTAGGCACTAAAAAAGAGTTGCTTGGGCTGACACTGTTATTCGCATTTTAGTTGAGGAGATCTTATACAAGAAAAGATACTTCATGACTTTGAGTTCGTTTCACTGACTAATACACAAATAAAAGTTAAAAAAATATATTTCCATGGGAAGTTGGATAAATCCAGCATGTGATTATGAGAAATCAAGCAGCAAACAAACATATTCAAGTTTTGGAAATGTTCGAAAGATAAATAGGTGTTTGATAGCAATAAATTGATTTTTGTTAACAAGATAATAAAATGAGAGAATTAAGATCTTTTATGGGCTACCTTGATTTCTGCTCCTTGACGGCTTTAGCTCATTTTAAACTGTTTCCAGATTGAGAAGAAAGAAATATTCAGAAGGTTTCTGTATTGTAAAATTTAGGAAACTGCGAACTTTTTTGATTATTTTTATTTTCTTGCTGGTTTAGCTTTCTTTGAATAAGATATTGTGCTCTTTGCTTGGATAACGGGATGTTTTGTTTAAACGGGGATAGAAGATTTAAAATACAATTTGTTAATGATAATCATCAATATCAAAAATTTTGTTTATTTTGAGTTATTCTTTTTCCAAGACAAAAAGACTGAAATTAAATTGCATAATCGATTAATCAACTGTGCTAAACATAGGATAAAACATATCAAGCTATTGTTAGATTCATTTTTATTCTTTTTTCTTCAAATGCAACTCTGGACAAGATTAGGTCACAGCTACTATCTCATAAACGGATTATATCTCATAATATATTTCGGTTACTCCCTCAATGGCTATCTGACACTTGAGATGTTAAACTGGGAATGGAGTTAGATTCTCTTCAACATGAAATCCAGTGGATCCATAGTCTTAACCCTACTCGCGCTATTCTTAGTGAAATATTATAAATCATGCTCCGCGGAATAGTTCCTGAGGAGTTATTTCAATCTCGCGAAGGTGACAATCTTCGCAAGATGCTTAGTATTTAATACGACACAAGCATTCCTGCATCTAGCTGTGTTTGCGATCCTGTATTAGTTTTTGCAGTAGCCTTCGTATTTAGGTAAACCACAAAAGATGAAGGTGATAAGGAATATGGATTAGTATGAGGATGCGGTACTGAAATTTGAAAAAAGAAAGAAGAAACATGATCCATCGATTCTGACATTTAGAAACACGAATATGCAGTTTGTGGAGTTTTACAGAGAACATCAATAACTGTCGAATGATGTATTTAAAAAATAAAAAGAGAAAGAGAGAGAGATTAATTGCATAATAAATAGAGAGGTAATTTAATTTTTTGGTTGATTGGTTTGGTAATTAGGCTAGAGCAATGTGGGCAGGATTCGCAGAGAAATATTCCACGAAGAAATTCAGATTCTATTCAGGTAAAAAGAAGAAGAAAATAGGGAAAATAACTAATAATTTGTGTTATCAAAGAAATTTTTGACAAATACATGCCGCCTCTTTCTTTTTCTTTGAGAATATTGTAATTCTTTCTTATTTTTGCTTTAAAAGTGAATGTCGACAAAGTACCTGAAGCAGCTTTGCTCTATGACATCAATATTAAGCCTGAATCAGCTGAGCTTCCAACTACGATTCTCTTTGAAGAAGGTGTGTTGCGTTTGAGATTTCCTGTGGAAGATGGAAATACATTCCTTGGGAAACAACTCAAAGCATTCAGGAAGGTATGAAGGGATAAAGAGATTATTAAGAGAAAAAGAGAGAGAAATAAAAATATAGGATGATTGTTTGGAATTGAATTTTTAATGGAATGTATGACGAATCATTGAATATTATTCTTTTTTTGTGTAACAGAAAGCATTCGAGAAATACTTTGGATTCCACAACAGATGGTTTGATACAAAAGAAGACGATGATGAGGATAATACTGTTATTGAAGAAACAAAAAAATCAACAGGAGAAACAGCAGAAACTAAAAAGAAAGATTGAAGGAGATAAAAGAGAAATAGCAATCAGCCATTTAAAGAATATGTAAAAAATGTCTGTATCTGTGAATTTCTCAACTTGTAAAGATAAAAGTGCTATTTTTGGATCACAAAAAGCTTTAAGAAATTACTTATTTGAATTATCTTGTGAAATCTCTCTCTTTTTGGGGAGTAATAAATCTGAAAAGAGCTGGATGATGATTTTGATAATTATCGTTTAGTAGAAATTCTGGAGAAGTAAAACTGACCCAGGGAAGGTAGTGTTTAAGATTATGAATTAATAACTGCGTGTTTTGTGTGATAACAAAGTGAAGTTGTGAAATAATAATTGATATCACTTTTGAGGAAGATGAGAATGTGGGAGGAATATTAGACAGACAGAGGTGAATATGGTACAATGTCAAAAACCTAATAAAAAGCAGAGGCAGCAAAGAAAATTAAGTGAAGACACAAATTCAGAGGAGGAAAAAGCATGAAGACTAGAATGGTGATTTATGGGAGAGGCTAAAATCAACTGTCTCTTTAAAAAAAGTAGGAAGGTTTGGGACAAAGATTTCGGAGGGGAATATGAAAAATAAAAATAAGAGAAACAGCAAATGGAAATCGAATAGTGAATTAGCTGAAAATAATGCGAAATAGAAAAACATGCATATCGAATAAATTAGACAAAGAAATGGATCGAAAAGATTGAGAAAATATTTGGAATTTGTTTGTGGGTTGAGACAGGCGGGTTTTGTTCCATTATTTGAACAAAGCGCAAACCAGATGAGAAAGAGAAGGAAGGAATTCACAGGAATTATCACAAAGAGGGTAAATTAAAGAAAACTTGGGGGAGAAGATAGAGCGATTATCAACAGCATAAATTAAACGAGGGGTGGATTATAAAAATCGGATTTAGACTTGAACCACCCAATCAGAAGAGAGATATCTCGAAGATCTTAAATGAAAAAAAATTGAAGAGCTAAACTGCTGTATTCATGTGGGGGAAATCAAGGGTTATCCCTTTCAAAATCACATGAGGCCTCTTGCTCAAAGAGCTTCAGATTTATTTTATGAATGCCATATGAGCCTCTAGAAAATGGCAAAAAGTACATGTGTTTTGTTTATTTATGTACTCATTTTTGCTAATAGAATAACGATTCTTGATCTTCCTAACCCCAAAAGCGTTCAGAATCCTAATGTTTGTTTGCTATCAAGAGCGCATACTTGTGATGTGAAAAACACAGGAAGGCGGCAATCTTGACAATACGAAAGAGAAAAATAAGTAAAAAAATTAAGAAATAAAAAAAGAGGAAACAAGTCAAATGGTAATTTGAACAAACATAGATAATTTTGCTGTTTTGGCATATTCTTTGGCGCATAACTCATGAGTGCTTTTTGATCTCTTGATGATGTACAGGCAGGCGGCAAAGGCGGAAAAGGCGGCAAGGGCGGCAAAGGAGGAAAAGTTGGTGGAGCTAAAAACAAGAAGACACCACAGTCAAGATCATACAAGGCTGGTCTACAGGTAAAGAGACATGATAACTACCAACGCATCAGCTTGCAGGGCATGGCTGTGATGGAGCAGTTTAACTCTGCAGCTTGATAATTCATTATCTCGTATTGCTTATTTCATGATTGCTATTTTGTCTTTAGTTCCCTGTTGGAAGAATCCACAGATTCTTGAAGGGCAGAGTCAGCGCTAAGAATAGAGTTGGTGCTACCGCAGCAGTCTACGCAGCAGCTATCTTAGAGTACTTAACCGCTGAGGTTTTGGAATTAGCAGGAAATGCCTCCAAGGATTTCAAGGTCAGAAGAATCACTCCTAGACACTTGCTTCTCGCTATCAGAGGAGATGAAGAGTTGGATATTTTGATCAAGGCAACTATTGCTGGTGGTGGTGTTATCCCTCACATCCACAAGGCCCTTCTCGGCAAGCACTCCACTAAAAACAGATCCAGTGTCAAGACTTCCGAAGCTAGATGAAAAAAGAGAGGAAATTGATTGAGAAAACAAACAATCACAGATATCACAACTACACAGCAGGAAAATTCTTTCTATTGATTACTTTTTTTGTTGGTATCCGCAGCATAAAATCAGCATGTTTGTTTATTCGTTGTCGTCAATATAGAGTTGTTTTTGACACAATTTTCCATTAAATAACATCTCTCTCTCTCTCTCTTTTGTGTTAATTTCAGTTCTGTAATTGAATCATGAAATCAATGAAATTCATAGAGAACAAGCTGAAAAATGCGGATTGATAAATTCCAATATTTAGCCTCTATATCAACTTTACCATTTCGCCTTTGAAATCATCTTCCTCCTTCAATTTCAGCTGGAAATCTCCGTGTCCTTCACTTTCATTGTTCTCCTATTCTTTTTTCCCATTGTCATCATCAAAACCCCCCTAAGCCTCTCCATAACATCTATGAGTTTTTTAGCAAAACTATCACAAATCTATTAGAAAATTGTGCGTGTTAAAGTCTGATATGAATAATGATATTTCAATTTGATCACTCAGAAACAATAAGATCTCCTTTTTTAAATTTTAGAATCACCCACCAGATTCCTTATCATCATAGCTTTTTTGTTTGCATTTACTTTTTTGAGGTTGTTAATAAATAATATCAATTCCCCAAAATACAAAATCGATTCAAAGATTCAAAAAATGTAATTATGTATGTCAAATAATATGTATGCATTTCTTTGTAAAATTGTTTTTGTTTTCTCTTCCCTCAGATCTATCTCCAGTCTGGCTTCATTCTCCCTTCTCTCTTTAAATCTTGGTCTTGCTATTTTCATAATGGTAATCCTATTCCTCATTAACTAAACTATACTTCCATAGCTTCAAGCTGCTTAAGGACATCCTTCGATGAGATTCTATCTTAAGGTGTGATCTACAGCATATCAATCACTAGTTAATGCATTCTTGTCAAATGTGGGTTAAAGTTATTCAACTGTAACCCTCCATATAGACACACATCGGAAATGCTCCTATCAGATGGGAAGAAATCAAAGAACAAACAAAGGAATATCACTCCTAACGACCAAACATCCGCCTCAGCTGACAGTAAACTCGCTCTCTGTGACCTTAGAGCAGTCTCATCAGGGAAAGTCCCACTATTTTTCAAAACTGAATTCTCTAAATGAACATTCTAACTGCCATTCATTTGATTCACTGATTTACCTAATCCCTCTTTAGTATTCTCCTTGAAACCTTGTGATACAGCTAAATCCTTTCCAATACCATTGTTGCTTACTTTAGATTATTCTATTATGCTCTGCCTGTTCGATGCTTCGAGAACAACAGCTTATTCTTTCTTTGTCTCCTTTGAAGTCACCTGCTACTGCAATTATGGCTTAACTGAAGCCTCGATCGTTGCTGATCTCTTCATCGCTTGGATTTACTAAGATTCAATGATTTCAGGTGGTGCAAATGCCAGTGAAGGTGCCCACTCATCAATCCCTGCATCAACTTGCTAGACTATCAATCTATCAACGATCCAATCAGTAATAACCGCATTGAATGCACTATCCACTAGAATATTATCTAATCTGAGATTCGTATGTGCTAAGCCATTCTCATGTAAGGCTACAATAGCTTGCACAATCGTCTTCGCGATCCTGAACGCGACTTAATCTGAAAGTATCAAATTCTCCCTGATAAGTGATTCCAATGTTGTCTGTTTCATGTCACTAATCAATAGAATATTCAATGGATCGTTTTACGCTCTTTTTTCCCTTGACGAATGCCACTTGCAGACACTTAGCACGGGGAGTAATCCAGATTAAGTTATGGTTCGCGCTTAATCTAATTCTTTCTTTAATCGATCGTAGAATGTCTTTGGTACGAACTCAATTAATCTAGCCATGTAGAGCTCTTCACTGAATTATATTTTTTACACCGATCCAATAGGACATTTACGAATGAGTCCTTTCAGTTTGATATCTCGAGCTGCAACCTAGGGGACTTCGTGTGTCTCCGCCGAGGAATACCATTGGTTGAAGAATTTACTAGCTATAAGGGATGTTGCAGGAATAGTATGGTTTTCATTTTGATGCGCTTGCTGATATTGCAGTTGCTGTTGAGCTTGCTGATCTATCATCCAAGATACTTGCTTCAATTAAGAGGAATCTAAATTATTGCCTGGAAGAATAGTACCGTTGTTGTTTTGATTGTTTGGCTATTCTTAGCCACGTAAGACAGAATGAAGTGGCTGTTATTGCTAGGACTTTTGTAATATTGATTGCTGTAAATCACCTTGTTGTTGAGTACCAGTCAATCCTGTATTACTTGTAGGAATAATACTATGTTAATTATTATTGATTTATGCTGGATCAGTGATAGTCAATGGTACAGCTGGGAATGTGTTATAATTGTTAGATGGTTAAAACACTGATGTCTATGTCTAGAAAGACTTCAACTAAGGATTATTAGTATTGTTAATATTTGAAGTATCTCTAATGGCTCCATTGACTCCAGTGCTACCTTGAATAAGCTATTATGCTATGATTGTAGAGTTGTTATTGTTATTAATAATACCTGTTTCATTCGTTGTAGATTTCTGATTAGGTTTACTAGGTGATGTCATTTTAGCACCTTGTAAGATACTATTCTGTAGCTATTGTGAGCTGATCAATGCTTCACCAATCTTAGAAGCGCTTAGATTCTAAGGAGCATTCTAAATTGCACTATTGTTGTTGTTGTTGAGTGTACCATTGTTATTATTAAATTAACTAGCACAGCCATTATTTTCTTCTGTGGGTTTCTATCCTGGTAACTGTGATTGCTGTAATGATTGCTATTGTTATTATTACTATGAAGGAATTGTGTTGCTGAGAGTGAAATAATTCGAAAGAGCGAAATTGGGATCTTGCTTTTGGAACCTATTCAACCTCTTGAGCGCTTTGAGGAAGATAATTTCAAACTAAAATGTCCTACAATTGTTGAAGAGTTAAGATTGCTACTGATGCATTTATGAAACTTTGAAGTAATATCGCTATGCGACATTCTCTGTGGACTTGTATTTTTCGTGAATCCTTCCTAAGAAAAAGGTACCCAAAAACTTAGCCAAAGGCAGTTCATTCATGTTCTTAGTCCTAGATTCATAAAGGCTTTCAGCTTTATCGAAGTTAGTCTTCATTGCTTACTCGGTGAGTTGGTAATACTCTTGCTCTGTTTTAGATTAGCCGTTCAAAGAATACCCTTTTGCACCTTCTGTTTAGACATGAATATTTCTGTTTTTCATTAGGCGTCTTCGCAAGGAGGCTAGTTTGTAGTAGCAGTAAGCGAACTGTTCTTCGTTCGAAACATCTTGAGGTAAGTACAGCTCTTGTTCTTAGATGTTGATTGCTTTTTCGATTTCCTCTCGAGTTCCTTGATCACTTGCAATCTCAGAGTAATGCCTTTCAAATTTAACCAAAAATCATATAATTTAATAAGGAATTTGACTATTTTTCTAATAAAAATTATGTCTTAGAATTTTTTTAAATTTTACCTCAGGATAAAGACAATATCAGAGACTTACTAAGCAGGTTAGCTTGTGAAGCGCTTATAGAAAATCTTCAAAAAAGTAGCTTCCAAGAGTAAAGCAATCTGCTTAGTTTCTGTTGTTTAAGGTAGATTCCCTGGTTGATTTATCATGATGACTTGAAGAATATTGTGTATTTCGATTAGTACAAAACGCATATGAGCGAAAAACCCATTATCTCTTTCTAAAAGTAGCATGATCTCTAACTCTTAGCAAAGTGATTAAGTGGTCGCAAGGAGATAGTTAGGGTAGCTTGAAAGAGTGTGAAGGACAGTATCAATGTTCTTGTTTGAATTCAGAGCCTCTGTACAAAACAGATAAAGTAGCCAATCATAAGCAAGGCAAGAAGTTTTTGTGGGATCTTGCGCTCTATTCTGGATAATTTATGTGAGAATCTCAATTGCTTCTTCATAAATAGTTTATACTCTAGTTTTCTCGATGTTAAGCTCTTCTTCGGTAATTTATCTTGAAGGGCTGTGCATTCCGATGAATTTACTCACAATATTTGTGACTTAATAAGTGTTTGCAAACTCATTTGCGTAAACCGTTCGTTCAGGTATTTTCTAGTTTAGAATCCTGCGAAGAGTTGTCTGCTCAGGGTCGATGCCTAAATAGTTCTCAAACCATGATAAACAGTCAAAGATTTGTGTGCCATAGTATAGATTCATGAATGAAATCGTCATGGACTGATAATATACGTTTTCCTCGAAATTCGAAGGAATCTTCAATGGGTTTTCCTAAATCAATAGAAAATAATTAAATAAGAGTTGAAATACCACATGCTGAAGCAAAATCATTCAATCCAAGAACAGAATACATATTTCGAGAATGGAAATCAACTTTGTTTTTTGTGGGAAAAATAAACTAAAACAACATAGGATTTTCAAAAATTTCCTCTTTTTCAAACCCACCTGTTCCACCCGCAAACCCTTCAGCTATCAAATATCGCTAAATCTTACTGGGTGACTGCACGCTTCTGCGATACGATAGCAAGCAAGGGGATCTGAGAGCATCGATCCTCTTTTATAAAACGGAAGCGCTTTATCAGGATTTTTTTCGAACCCAAAAAGCCCGTGCTCGTAAAACTGTCCCTTGAGGAAGAGACCCAGACGTGAGGTATTCTCAGTTTAATTCAGATGATTCGCTATTGCCTAAGTGTGAAAATCCTAAAATGCCTGCAGCCAAGAAGTGACTTAAACTGCTTTCAAATCAGTCCGCTGCTGCGTGCTTGATGCTCCTATTTCCATGGATGTTTGAGTAAAATATTTAAGCTTATCCTTGATTTATTTGAGATTCCTCTGTTGAGTTGAATTTCTTTTTCTTCTTACTTGCTATTAAAAAAGCAGATCAACGGTATGGTTTTATTCAGATTGAAATAATAATAATAATATTAATAAATAATTTAATTTTTCAATGTTTGTATTATCTGTGGGGAAAATGATACATTACAGAGATATTTTACAACAGACACACCCACACACACACACAGAAAATTAATATCTAGAGCTGTTAATTTTGTAATTATTTCATTGCCTTTCTTTCCTGTGAATATTTAAAACTAGTCTTTAGGTATTGTAATAGACATCTTTCATTCAAAACACGAATTGCATTACAGATCTTAAAATATTTTTGTATTAGATAAATTCATAAGGATAGCAAATATAAGTATTGTTTGCATGGAGAAGACACACAACACAAAACACGAAAAGAAAATTTTAAAATGAATAGATAAGATGTTTCGTAGATGGATAGAATCATAATAATTAGTATTTATTCAAGAATAATTATTATTTTTATTGTTAGGGTTTATCTGTGCGTGTACGTGAGAAAGAGTCACTGAGTAATCTATGCTAACTTTTACAAAGAGGAATCTCATTGAGAGATATTATTACGAAAAACGATAAGGGTTAGGTGCTAGTTAGAAGAAATTAACTTGATCATTCTTTCTGGCTACACATTACTTCTCAAAAATGTCTTGCTGTTCAACTCTGCAACCATGCATCATTTAACACCTAAATCAACAACAACGATATCTGTATTACTATTAATCCCCCTGCTATTTTATCTCTCTTTTCTACCTCCTTGCATGTTGGTCTCTGTTCAGGATTAATCATCAGCATCCTTGTTATCAGCGATCTAACATCCGGCTCTGCAAACTACGGTGTTTCATACACCCCTTACTTGATCCTCCTAAACAAATCGTTCTCATCGTTACCTAAATAAGCACACGCACACAAGGAATAACATAACAGCTCATAAATTTCTTAAAATAATCTTTATTTCATTGTTTATTTATTGTAATTCTACCCTTGAATGGAAACTTTCCGCAGATGAGAATATACAATAGTATCCCAGCTGACCAGATATCCGCTGGTTATCCGAAGTATTCCTTCTTGGCGATGACTTCCGGTGCCATGTAGCTTGGTGTACCACAATATGTACTAATCATCCTCCCTGCAGGAGCGTATACTGCAAAACCAAAATCGATGATTTTGATTAGCAAAGAAGAGTCCTCGTTGCTTTCTCTGATGAGTATATTCTCGAGTTTAATGTCTCTGTGACATACACTCTTGCTGTGCAGATATGCTATGCCTTAGATGATTTCTTTGAAGATAGATTTCACTGAGGACATTGGAAGTTAGTTCTTTCGCTTCGAACGTAGAAAGTTGAAGAGACTACTACGACCGATGTACTCCATGACGAGGTTCAACTTGAAGGGAAAAAGAGAGAGAAAGAGATAAAAATTTAGTAAAAAACAAAAGGTAGAAACTTGTATGAAAAGGATCTCTCTCTTTCTCTCTCAATTGATCAATATCTTACTGTAGATACAGTGTCGATGATATGATACAGCTGTATGACATTGGGATGATTCATCTTCGACAGAATGTTGATCTCCCTTCGAATGTTCTTGAATTTATTCGGATCAGCTAGCTTAAACTTCTCATAGATCTTAATCGCCACTGGGAGTTGCGTTCGTTTATCTTTAGCTAGCTTAACTACAGCATAAGATCCTTTACCAATTATTTCCTCGAATTCATAGGAGTCTATGGAGACAATCGCAGGAACTGCTGTAGATTGTTGTTGTTGTTGTTTTCTTATCGATTGCTAGCCAATTAAGCTGATTAGCTGAGAAGATGACATCGAAGCTGTGTTGTTGTTATTGGGTATATTAATGGCATTGCTAGGAAGAGTTTAGTGATTTTTCATAGGGAGATTCTAATACGTAGCAGTAGTAGTATTAGTATTTGTATTGATATTACTGGAGTTTAATATGAATGCAGCATTTGCGATGTTACTGCTATTGATAGTTCTATTAGGTGTACGTGCTCTTAGGATTATTTAATTACCTTATCGAGGTATGTGTTGCTTCACTTGCAGGGGGCTGTCATTAGGAGGAGCAGGTGAGCTTATGTTATTGCTGATGTTTGTAGTATTGTTAGCAGCTGCTGATTGAATCACCTTAATATTATTATTATTATTATTCTTATCAGTTGTCTGCACATTTTATGTAAATATTATTAACTATTTCTAATTGTGTGGGTTGTTATTATTATTAAAGCTATTATTGATATTACTATTGCTATTCTTCACGTTGATTTCCGTTCCTTTCGCAGTAACATTCTACACAACCACTTTTCTAAAGTTATCTTTGGTAGTAGAGAATGATACACCTGGAGCTACAGGCATTGAAATCTACCTTCCTCGAGAATGCGAGCGAGATTCAGCGTTCCTGTAGCTAGCTTAGTTCTCTGTGTTGATGAGTGAATTAAGCGGTAATTTTGTTAGTGCTTTCATGGAGAATGTGCGTTATGTAAGAAGTCTAGTAGTAGCTAAAGCAGAAGTAGAAATAAAAGGAGAATGAGAGGTATTGTTGTTAATAGAGCGGTTAGTATTTGTTTTGAGAATTACGAGCTCAGGGGAGCTTAGAGGTTTATTAGCATCTCCTGCAATGAAATTCTATTGAAAAGTCAAAAAAGAAACAAAAGTTGATTTAAAAGATATTGTATTATTCTAGAGAGACAAAAGATAATTAAAGGGGTTTGATTAATTGAATGATTATTATTATGGGAGGGGGGATGTAAGGGTGGGGTGCATGAATGACCAAATCAATCTAATCATAGTTGAGAATCATTAACTCAATCCTGTGGTTGGGATTAGATGCTTTCCCTAGATTAGCGAATACTCATTTTATTTTATCTTATTTTCACTTTGAGACACTGTAACAACAATGATAAAAAGTACAAATTTTCATTAGGATTGGCTTTTACTATTAGTATTACTACGATTACCACCCTCTCTTTCTTTTACCTGATCTAGCACAAATGGCGTTCTCTCAGAGAATGCATTCTTAGCATCGTTAACTTCGATAAGCGATGGCTATGAATGATTCTTCTGCAGCATCATAAGCTATTGATGATGATGTTACTGCGAATAATTGCTTTCGTTATTTAAAGACACCAACGGTTATTTAGGATCATAGCAACTACCTCCTCGTTTTCGCTATTGTAATTGTTATTACTCTTCAGCTTATCGGACTTCTCGTTTGATTCTTAGAAGTGCTTAAACTGATTGGAATTGTGCTTCTGATTGCTGCAGACTTGACATCACAAATAGGTTTTTTAATGCGTTACTACTACTGGTATTTCGTTGAGGGAATTAACCAGGTTTAACGGAGGAAGAAGATGTAGTAGTTGTAGTATTTGTCGTAGTAGTAGTGGTAGTAGTAGTTGTGGGTTCTCTTAGGTTGGAAATACCTAAATTGCTAGTGTAGTTATTTTATTATTATCTGCTGGAGTTCGTTGGAGAACTAATGGTATTATCATATCCTCTCCCACCATGGAGTATTGCTAATGCTGAGGGCACTGCAGAGTGCTTTGGCTATCCTGGTGATAATAAAAGGGGACTAGCAAAGAGTCTATTTCTCAGAGAGTCTCGTAGGATGATAGTATCCTTAGACACCTTGGGAAGATCTTATTCAGCAGTAAAACCTTGAGTTATTGCTGCTGCAGCCATTAGAATTTTCTTCTCTTTTGTTCTATCTTATGAGTAACTCTAATTTATATTGTTATGAATTTTAATAATCTTTGTTTATTTTTTGCTCTTTTCTCTTCCCCGAATCATTGATTTTCCAATCTGTGGATCTAATTCATAGACAAAGTAGGAGCTTATCTAATGGAGAGAATTATATTATCCAATGAAGAAATAAAAGACATGTTTTTCATAGATATTTGTCATTTGGTATAGAATAAATATATTTCAAATGTATTTGTCTTTTTTAGTTTATGTAGCATATCATTCATTTATTATTTAAATGGATTTACAACTTTAGAAGAAAGAGTGATTATTAGAAGTGGGGGGAGGAGACAAATGAGTATTTTAATCTTTTATATCAGGTGATTGGAAGGAATATTTTAGTTGAAAGATGAAAAGAAATTATGGAAAGGAGAATAAAAAATAGGGAAAGAGAGAGAGAAACTTAATAGATTTTTAGGGTAGTGTTATGTATCTATGTGTGTGTTTTTTTATATCTAAAATGTGTGAATGAGCATAAAGAATTTCACTAAATTATTGATAAGTTAAAAATAATAATTTTTATCTTTTCTTTTGATCATATTTTCTTTTTCTGAGCATTTCGTTCATTTCTGATTGGTGTTATTACTGCTCCAACTTTGATTAAATAATTGCATCCTTTTAGTCCATCTTAATTATACTCCCCACATTCGTAGCTCTCCTGTTTTAGCTTTAATAATTGTTTAGTTCTTTGCAGTCAAGTCAAAGAAAAATCCACTACATTAAAACAATTTGTGATCATCAACCAAACACTAAATCAGACAATCACTGAATCAATATTTCTTGTTTTCATTATTATTTTATTATTATCATCCTCATCATCATTTCTTTTTTGGTTTTCTATTTTATCATTCCTTGAAATTCATGCGTGTTTGGTAGTTGCTAGAATTCAAACAGCAAATAGACAAAGAGAGAAAGGCAGAAGTTACAGAAATCGACAGGAATCCTTGAAGTTAATTTACATTTTTTGAAGATATTCCTTCATTCATTCTTTCATGAACAATCAACAAACCCAATAGCCACAATAATTCCTTTGGGAAATAACAAAAAAATTTGAAGGGAGGTGGGATTTCAAATAAATTGAATGAATTCCTAAAAGCACAATCCTGCTTATTATTTGGCGGGGTATTCCTAGTAATGATCAAAGAATTTTAATAATTCGCTGGAAACAAAGTAGAAAAAGTAGTAGCAGTAGGAGAAGAGGAGAATAGACTAACAAAGGAGATCAGAAGAAAGAAAAGGGAGAAATATTTCTGTGTTTGTGTGTTACAAAAGGTAATAATTCTTAGAAACCCAAGCAAGATATTCTGATCAGGAGAGAGAGAGAGAAACAGTGTGAAGGTGTTCATACATACATCTAAGTCATTGTTGTATGGACAAGCTGTGGACTGATCAACATGAGAAAAATTACTACTCCAAAGTTTATTAGAAGATCATAGACTCTAAGAAAACCTTCCCGTGTTATTCAGTGCTAAGTAGGCTGCTACTGAACAAAGCTGGATTGACAGTAGGTTAAACTGAAGCTATTCTAGGGAAATGCTTTAAACTCAGCAAGGACACAGAGAGAATGGACTAAACAGGGTTTTTTTATTTAATGAAATACATATCTTATGTATAACTTGGGGGAGATGTCAATTAGGATATCACAGAGATCCAGAAAGGATTACCTAAACCTGATTTACATAGGAATACTCAAGGGACAAAGAGAAAGAAGAGAATGGAATAGAACAGTAGAAAAAATAGTAGTAACAGTAATCCAAGTAGTTCTTCATATTCTTGTTCTTCACTTGAAGATGAATCATAGGAGATTGTGTAGAATGATGTTTAGAAAATACAATAAGAACGAGAACGATCGCGTATTATGACATTTGGGAAGACTGATCCCGAAGCACAAGAAATTATGTAATTTCTCTAATAAGATGCCACTGTGTCTTAGTATTGCTGCAACACAAAAGAGGATTAGGTTAGCTTACCAAGATCCTCAAAGTTGTCTATGGAATGTGTTGGTCAACCACAACAGCAATTATCATTGTAGGTGTAATTCCCCCAATCTGAATCGCCTCTACAATTAGCAAGTATTTCCCTTAGGATAGTGAATTATTCTCTCGAATCGGATAGCATTTTCAGTAGGAAATACATTCTTTATTCATTGGAGACTTACAAGAACGATGAGATCTTATTTCATGTCAAGCGAAGGTATAATCATTTCAAGGCATTAGATAGGTATTTTCATGATAGCAATTAGTATCAAGGAGTGATAATTCCATTGCTACCTAGCTCAAACATGACGAGCATCGGATCTTATTTAGGTGCGAATATGCTGGATGCGGAGACCATCGAACAGAGGAAGATAGATCTAGAATATTACATGAATGCATTGCTAAAGAATCAGATATTGAGTAGGGATATAATATTGCGAAGGTTTTTAGAAGATTCAAATGGGTTTCAAGAAGGAAAGATAGACGAAGAGGAGATACAAGGAATAACTAAAGATAAATAAGGGATTGTTAATGCTACTACTGATGTATTGGTAGAATCATTTACATTCAGAGAAATGCTGGAGATTGATACTGTTGAGATCGATGAGAAGATAGGATAATTGATTTAATTGGGGAGTTAATGTGATAGATTAATTGAGTTAATGACTGAGAATATCAAGTTTGACAGTGATATCAGCTAGAACATTGATAAAATGGAAGAGAGATTTTATAATATTGATTAATAACAACAATAGGCAGGTATATCTCAGGTAATTATCTAAAATGAATACTAAGAGTTATTAGACAAGGGAATGAGTGATGGAATGAAGAGGATGAAGAGATAGCTAATCAATTAGAAGAGAGTTGTGTAGAAATAGTAGTAACTCAAGAAATAGGTTATAAATGAGATGAGGTTTTTTAATACATTGGTGTAATCAGCTGTGAATGCTAGAGGAGTATTGAAGAATAAGATAAATGAATATGAATAGTTACAGAAAGAGAAAATAAGCAAAGAAATGATTATTAGATTAAAGAAAGAAGAGACGAATAGTAGAAGTGAGTTAGATTAATACAATGAAAAGGGAGACATTTATGATTAGATATCAGCTGAGTAGAAAGAATTAAAAGATTTAATAGTTTAGTTGCTGAAATAGTAATAGACAACGTTGATAATTAAGGATAGATTGGAGAAGGAACTCACAGCGTTAATAGCATAGTAATAAGCATCAATATTTGAGTTTGCTAGGAGGTTTGTTGGGTTGTAGATTCAATAGGTTCCTTGATTATATTGATGGAGAGAGACGCAGTAGAGGGATTCATTCTCAATTTAGGCAATATTGAAGGTGTTTCCCTGCGCTTAAGATCTCGATAAACATGCTTTTTTTTCAATAAAATACATACAATTAAAGTCAAAATCTGAAATATTATGTTTATTGCAATTATATTAATAGAACTGTAAAATCGAACTGAAGCCAATCACTTTGAAAGAATTAAAGCAGTTCAAATAAGATACGTGTTTATGATAAAATATAAATAAAAGCCTTCTTGAGCTTTTCTTATCTTGTAAATTATTCTCCACAGGCTTCCTGATTGTTTGAGAAGTATCTTGGAGTTTATTATTACATTAAATACTTACAAAATATACTGGAGATTTAGATCAAATGG
>Ga0302271_10001025_pt1 | contig 27309 bp, 8 predicted proteins | sample III_Bog_N1_1_FD_198767 | JGI IMG/M metagenome (GOLD analysis project Ga0302271, IMG submission 198767) | Peat permafrost microbial communities from Stordalen Mire near Abisko, Sweden - III_Bog_N1_1 | ecosystem: Environmental > Terrestrial > Soil > Wetlands > Peat | place: Sweden: Abisko... | reverse complement strand
CCTTCTTTTCCACCTAAGAAGTTCCCATAGAATAATAGCAGTAATAGACCGCAATTAAATCAAGAGACAAAGCAATAATAGCAATAATCCATCTCTCCCGTTCTTAGCAGCTAACTTCCATATAATAACCAGTATCAGCATCAGCAAAATCATAGATCTTCGAATAATGAATCATTCAGGTTCCGTCATCAGTAGTAGCATCAGCAGCAACAATATGAACACCGAACTACAGACTAACCAACTTTAGTAGGTTAAAAATAAGATAACTTTTTCCCCTAACAAAATGAGCTTCCTGCAGAAAATCGAAGGTAGTAGCAACAGTATTCAGAAAACACTGACAAGAGAAGAATCTCATAAGGTTAGAGAGTAAACCCTAAAGGGAATCCTTATCCTAGCTTTTAATCATCAGATGAAACACCTTAATTCTAATTTTCATCTCCAAAAAAACCACCTGGTGCTTTGAAATCTTTTAAATAAGATTGGGGTGCTTCTTCTGTTGACCAAACATTATCTTTTTCTCCTATTAATCAGCAATTCTCATCGATTTAGTAGCAAAACAATGAATAAATAATCTCTAGATAAAACTAATTTCACTCAAATAGATAAATAACACATGGAAGAATGAATATATTTGAAGGAGATTAATCTAGAGTTGCCATAAAGCATGATGAAGATACACAGAAAGGATAAGTGTAGATGGACAATCAGCAATAGTGGTAAAGAAACAACATTGTCGGAGTTAGAAAACAAAAAAAAGGAATTTAAAAATATGATTCACAGCAGCAGGCAAATAATGGTTACCGTCATTTTCACTAACAACTCCAATCACAACATTAAACTAGATCAAATCAATAAAACTCTAGGGAACAATAGTAAAAACAACAACAACAATTATAATCAGAGTAGGATTCTTCGATGAATACAACACCTGGTTAAATTTTGTAGTCTTAATAGCCATCAGAAGAACAGGAATTGCCAAGTTTTTACATTCTTTAGCAATATAAAAAATTCAAGAAACTAAAATAAAAAATAAAGCGAACTCATGCATCTAAGAAATAACTTGCAGCTGAAGCTAAGCTGAAAGTTAAGGAAAATGAAGAATTAGGGAAATAGCCGTCTGCTGGAAGTGAATCTCTAGCACTTCAAAGAAGTAATAGTAATATTTCTATGCTAGGTAAGTATTAGTGGAATATTTAGATTTTAATATTGAGTTATTTTTGTTGTTTGTTAGATTCCATAATTGAGAGAGATGACAAAAAAGAACGACAAATAAGAAGAGTATCTGTTTTTCTTCAAGAAAAAAGTAACGCCGATCCTATATCTCTTAAGAAACTAGTAGTTCGATTGTACTAAGAGCTAGGAAGGAAAGTGGAAACAAACAAATCATTGAAAGAATCGATTAGACAAAAAAATGAGAGGATTTCTGAGCTTCGAAAGGAGAAAGGTATTGTAGAGTAAATAAATGAATCAGGTGAGGTAAAAGAAGATGAATAAAGTGAAGTTTACTTTAGTGAAGAAGGAGATGAAGATTCTTCTGAATCAGGAGGAGAAAAGGAAATTGTCAAAGAAAAAGAGGATTCATAATCTATTCAGTAAAACGCTGAGAATATTAGTAAAGTTTAAGAAACACAATAGATTTAATAAAATCCAAACTTAAAGGGAAATTAGATCAAATAAAATTTTGAACTTTCTCCATTGGCAAGATTGATTAGAAGATGTTCTATTCCTTTTAAACCTGAGCCTCTTGCTAAATCAGCTACTGAACCATTGATGAATTTTGTCTCATAAATGTAAGAGACTATAATTGAAGAAGAGGAGGAAGGTATGTAAGCAGAATCTGAATAGATAAATACAATGGAAGAAAAATACATATTCAATTCAGAGACAGACAACTAAAACAAAGGAGAAGCAAATAAGGATTTTAGAAATCCCATGGAAGATAAAGATCTATTACAACCTCCAAAAAACAAAGATGAAAATCGCCTTGTTTTTAGTTTAAAAAAATCACATTCGTTTTGAAAAAATATGTTGTTTTTCAAATGAAAACAATGTATGTTTATCCATGGATAATTTAGGAAACATTAATAAGGTTTTGTTGAGTTCAATTTTACCAAAATAGAGTTGTTATGATTTGATCTTCTTTAACTTATTTTGGAGATTCATTTGGATTATCTACCAATCCTTTAACCCACTTAGGACAGACTAATAAATTAGTACTACTACCCTTAGTCAAATAAATGCAAAATTTGAGAGTGTTTTTTGTGAAAAAATAAAAATAATAAAAATTAATAATCTAAGAGGAGAGAGAGAGTGCGAGTAAAGAAAGCAAAACAACCAAACAAGCAGATTTACTGATTTCAAAGATATGTCGATGTTCAATTAAAAAGACTCAACTCAATCTTAAAGAGTTATTCACGATCAAATCAACAATTCCCATTCGAAGTAGTAGTTCTCATTTCCTCGATAAGAGCGCTTTGGAAATACGAGAAAAAGCTACTGTAAATCATCTTCATATTTACTTGGTAGCACTCTAAACATGCGATCTACGAATCTTGGATATGGCAGTAAAAGTGATTTTACCAAAGGAGACATTTAAAAACCAGGCCCAGATAGATATAATGCTATTAGTATTTTTGATAAAAATAATACAAAAGCAAGAGGATGCACTTTTAGCTTAGGAAGAGAAGTAATCAATATGAACAATTGTTAAATACAAAAATGAGTCATTTTAATAAACCATAGCTAACTTTTCACAAATTCACTGAAACATGTTTTGTTTCTTCTGCAAACCAAGGAAATATAATTTCGAAAGATTCCCATCTACAAACTGACACCTGGTCCTGGACGATATGAACATGATGACACTAAATTTCATAGAAAATAAATCTATTCTATGGGCACACGCACTGTTCCTGCTTGTAATCTTTAAATTATTTCAAAGTAGCATATTGATGACACATTGTTTGCTCTTTTTTTTGTTGTTGTTGTTTTAGATTAGATCTCATCTAACAAAAACTTTCCAGGACCAGGAACATACAATGCTCAAGGTATGAGTAAAACAGGGATTTACTTTCTAGCTAAAAACAGCGGCAGTAAAGCAGCTGTGTTTTCTCCTGCGACGAGTGCAAGATTTGATCTTCTATATAAAAGTGAGATTTTTCTTAATTTACTGGTGGATTTTTTCTTCTTTTAATTAAAGATAAACTCACTTTATATCCATCCAATTCCTCAATTAATTTTTTATTATTTGTCTTCAAGATAAAGGAATTCCTGGGCCAGGTACATATCAATACGAAGGATAAAATAGTAATAGTAGATATTACAATTCTAAGTTACGCTCCGCTTAAGGAGGGTAGTTTTCACTGGAGCCAAGATCATCATGGCACAGTAACAAATCAACGTTGGCAAGTAAGAACAAAAATCAAATTATTTTTTAGCAAATTTTTATAACTTCATTTCTATTTCTTTCATTGAAGGCCCAGGTCCAGGGTATTACAGGGCTCTTTCTGAGTTTGGTGATACAGAATTTCCTCCTTTGCATGGAAGTTTCATGAAATCATCGTAGTCATAATTTTATATTTCAAAAAACAACAACAGCAGCAGCAACAACAACAGCAAAACTTATCACTAAAAGTAATCCTCTTCTCTGTACCAATCTCAAGTTGCTGAGAGTCCTAAAGATAATTAAAAAGTAATTACCACCAAAGAGCGTTTGATTTTGACTGAACCTGTAGAGTAGAAATAACAGAGAAAATAAAGTGTAAAAGAGAAACTGTAAACAGAAGATATTGAGTAGAAGAATGTGGATTTAATGTCAAAGAATGAAAAGAATGAATAAGAAGAAGAAAGAGTTTCATAAAAAGAACATCAAAATGAAACTGAACATGAAAATCAACAGAGTTTGAGTACTCAAGAAAGAAAAGATTGATGGCATTTAGCAAGAAATAACACTTGTTGTTTTGTAATAATATCCATGTTTTTATATTTGTGTACTTATTAGCAAATTAATTTTAGTCTGTTATTAAATTTAAGAACACAGATAAAAGATACAACTAACTATTAATGATTTCAATTAAATTCCATTTATTTTTTTTGAAAAAAGCATAGTAAAATTAGCTGATTAAAGTCAATATCTAGGATAAGAATAGTTTAAAATATCATTAGATAAACGAAATAATTTATTTAGTAAATGAATACTTCAATTGATTTTTATTGAATGAGTGATGGATATGGGAATCAAATTGAGCAACTACAGTAAGTGCTTTAAGATTTTGGAAAACCAGTCACCTTTCAGAAACAGCTTAGCTAAATATTAAAAAAGTTAACCATTTTTTTTTCAAAAAAAAAGGAGAAGACTCTCAATTGTTTTAGAAAAATATCTAATTCGTTGATGAAAATAACAAAAGTTTTTTTAGCAAAATGTAAAATGAAAGGGAGAAGTTGTTAGAGTATCAATAAGCTTCAATAAAAAGGATTACATTTCTGGGAATGATCTCAGCAAGAAATTCAAGAGGGATAAAATTGAAAATAAGAATCTACTTCCTTTTGGAAGAAACATCTATTATAATATAAGTTGGTAAGCATCTAAGCTTAAAAAGTAGAGTAAAGAGAATATCTATTTCTTAACCATTGCTTTATCCTTTTATTAGAGATCCTAAGAGTTTTGTCTTCTCTTTTTCTTTTAATTCCAGTATCAATAAATAGACTACCCATCCCTCACAATTTTGGATATTTTAGAAGTTTTCTGATTTGCTAACTTTTTCCAATAATTTTTATCGAGAAATGAACATAACTCATTCAATATCAATATGAAAATTGCTTTAAATGTATTCCTTCATTCTTACCAACGAAATGGGCTTTTATTTTATCTTGGTAAGATCTATTTGTTTATAAAGTTTCCATATTCAGTGTTTCTACTATTTTTTAATTTCCTTTTATTATTCTTCACTGCTGCTGATCGTTCCACTACCAAAGGAGGAATCAATGCAGATCCATTAGTTTAGGATTTTCCTTACGAGGTATCAGCTATCCCAAGTAGATTTTTATCTCTTTTAAAATATCTGATTTTCCTATTTCTATAGTCCTCAAAAAGAATAAATGAAGCAAATCCACTGTGCTCATATCTGGTATTATGAAGATAAAGACTAGTTGATCTTTGCTACTCTTCAAGTCTACATTTCTCAAGTTAAATGCGAATATTTAGATCTTTCTTCCTGTCGAATAAATTCCTTGGATAAATGTATCTTTCTTAATTATCATTATTTTCACCTTTGGGTATTTCAGCAAATCGCTCTAGGACTCTTTTTTTTATTTCCAGTTTTTAGCGGATAGTTTCATCAGCTTCGATAATCCTATTTTCTTCTTCGCTCTGTTAGGTTACATTTCGTAAAGCTTCTTTGTCTCCTTTGCTCGATTCTTTTTCGTTTTTCGTATTATCAGATTAACTTCTGTTATCTTCTGGATTATCTTTCTGTGTTTGTAACCCTGATTTTTACTGATTTGGTGAGCATATTGAGACAGAATCTTTCTCAATCACGACTGAGGTGTTGTTCTTTATTTTTAGTTCATTTTCTTCTCCTGAAAAGGTATTAATATGGGAAAATTATCCGTTAAATGAATTATTATTTTTTTCTTCTTAACTATTGTTAGGGTGATTATTGGGACTATGCTTATTATTGAGAATCTGTGCATCATTTATCTCTAAGACTTTCTATTCTTATCCATTATTTTCTCTTTCTTTAAGTATCTTTTCAAGCCTAAAAACAGGCAGAGTTATTTTATTTGGTTTGGATGATTTTTTCCTTTGACTTCCTTGAGTTTTAGAAATAAAATCAGATATTGGAGAAGTTGAATTTTTAGATTATGTGAATTGCCTTTTCTGAGTATTTGATCGCAAATTTAGAATATCTGACGATTCATTCAAGAATGGGATCTGCTGCAAACTTGATCCTTCTGGAAAATCTACAAAACTACTTATTTTTTGTTGCGTGAAAGAATCATTCATATTAAACCATCCATTTCTTCTATCTTTTAAACTTCCAGGCTGCTCTTTTCGTATTGCATCTTAAAGATTATTTTATTCTTTTTTATTTGAAACAGAGGAGTTTATTACATTTCTATTTGCATCCTTTAATTTTTCGAATTTCAGAACCTCTCCAGAATTATTCCTTTTGCGAGTTTCTTTGGGTGTATTACAATGCTAGTAAGATGTCCTATTCAACGGAGAATATTACGGTAAACTCTCTTTGTAGGGTGAATTCTAAATTTTTTCTTTTGAACTGCAAATTGGAGAATGCCGTGGATGTTTTTTATCTTTTGATGGTGTTTCAAAGAAACTTTGTTCAGTTTTTCTTCTTGAAGAAGTTGAATTTTACGCATCGAAACTCGAATAATCATTTCTCTTAGAAATCTTAGGAGATTGAATAAACGCATTGTAGAATGAGCATTTTGTGAGTGTATTCGAGTTGATTTTAGCACGTGTTTATCTCCATGCAACTTAAGAAGCAGCAGTACTCGCAATGTTACTTTTTGTCTGATCATTCAAGAAAGTTTAAATCTCAATGCTCTAGAGGGGAAAATAAAGGAGTGTTGCTTCATAGCTAAGTACTTAAATTCGCACAGGTCGAGGTCTCTCAAGTACTAAATCTTCTAACCCAACTACATCGCATGCTGTAAGAATTCCAACCTGTTTACAATGTTATTCTGAATATTGATTCAGTAATCGACTTTTTCCTGAGTTTTTTCTTAACAAATCACTTTCAGTCAAAGATGCTTCTCTTATTTTAAGCTAACTACTGGCAGTACCTGAATCTAAAACGACTTCAAGCTCTCCTTTTAATAAATAAAAAAATCCTTTTGAAAAATCATCTTAAGAAAACAATTTTTCCCCTTTTAAAAGTGTAAATGTTGTAGCCATCAGACTAAGCGATGTAATCTGCTTGAAAGAGCACTATGAAAACAATGGGAGATCATTCAGAATGTTCTTCTTCTCTCTAACAGTTGATACTGCAACTTCATCAACTGAAAATAAACTTTCCAAGCTAGATAACTCAAATGAAAGCAATATGCACTGCTCAGATAATGCAATACATTTTTGCAAACTCGGACGACCTTCTCTCTTCCTCTGACCAAACAGTTCCATCTCGTTTATTGTGAATACATTCTACTCAGCAGAAATGCTTTCTTTGTTTTCATTGCTAGGCTATTTTTCAGTTTAATCTTTTTCTTTGCTGGATTCATTTTTCGAATGTAGAGTGTTTTACTTCAAAATTTTTGATTTCTTAATTAATACTTATTGAGCGTTATTAATCTCCTTATTATCATCATTTCTTGGTTATGTTGATATTTTTGATTTATCTAAAGGATTAGAAGGCGCAAATTCTTCAATTTTTATAGCCCCCCTCAACAACAAAAAAGCACTACATTCATCAGATCTCCTCTCGCGTTCATAAAAAACCTTATTAGCTTGCGATATTTCAATAATCGAGCATTTTTTTAGAAATTACGCAATACTCGCTAAACCTTTCGCGGAATAGACTTGCTGAAATGCTCTCAACTTTGAGAATATTAGCGCACAATCCACTAGACTTTACTCATAGATAAAATCTTTTCTTGTTTCTTTGATAACTTTCTAGATGAAATAAGCTTCGGATGTGTTCACAACAGCTTTACCACTGTCATCAGTAGTTTGCTTGTTGTTGCTGTTGTTTAGTTCTGATTATTATTATTTTGGAGTTATTTCTGTTTATTTCATTTGTCTTTTTTTTTTGGTTAATCCAAAAAGTTTTTCTTTTTTGTTGTTGAGTGGCTTTTTATTAAAGTTAATATTTCCAATCAAACAAAAAAATATCGTTTATGATTAAGAATAGACACATAAAGCTTAGTAATTTAGGTAAAAAGTCAGCAAATAATTATAATAAAATATGATATTTATGATTTTTTATCTCATTCCAGGTGGGAATAATTCTAAAGAACTCAACTGATATCCAAATTTGAATTCACTTAATGCCTTCTTTTGAATCTTTTCCATTTTCAGGAACTTTTGTTGTAAGTATTTGAAAGTCTCAGTGAATTCGTCATGGAGTTGTCATTGCTGCCATTTGTTGAATAAGCATTTCTTAATACTTTAGGGGAACCTATTCCAAAGATAGAATTCAAGACTTATTCGGTTTCTGACCTTTCAGAATATAAATTCTAGTGGCATTGTTTTGTCTTTTCCTTTTCTAACTCTAAAAAGCTGATTTCAGATAGTAGGAAAGAATGCTATTCTTGATATCCTTCGTGTTTTTGTCTGTTAAAGAACTGCTGTTTCTAATTTCGTTCTTAGAAAAACTTGCATTTTTTTATATAAGAATCTTCTTTCGCTTTCCTAACAATTTAGTTAACATCTCTCTTCTCTTTCGCAATTTGGCAGCTCTGATATTGAATAGCTAACATGTTTTCTTAGCAAAATCTGGATGTTTCTTCTGTATCCATTTTCTTTTAATTCAGAATCTATTCTCTAGCTAATTTTACTTTCATTTTCATGTCATCTCGAATCCGTATTGCTTTCTCCTTTAATTCTTGCTACTCAATATGCTATTTTTGCTTGTATGCTTGAAGCTTTTTAGAATGAAAAGGTCCATCCAAAAAAATTATTAAATTTATTAACTTCTACCTCAAAGAAGCAGGCGAAGACTAAAAATACAAGAAAACAACACTTTAAAAGAAAATATTATGATTTGTTACTTATTCTAAGTCGCAGATTTTTTGCTGCCTAATCTACTGCAAATATTCTATTTTTTGTTTCATCAGCTTCTATCGTTGCAATTGCTTCTCTTCAGATAGCGATAGAATTTACAATTCTTTTTTTAAAATCTCATGCTTCTCTTTGACTTCTTCAGTTGCTTTCCTCGCAATCCAATTCGAAATTCTATCTTCTTTAAACCGTTCTGCAAAAGGAAGGGCATTCAATGCAGCTTGATTTGCTGCTAACTTTGCATGGGAGTACTTCATCGATGGAAATTTAATTCTTAGTTCTTCCGATGTAAGTTTTTTATACTCGAAGCTAGCAGGCAACATTTTTTATTTTAGATTTTTTAACTTTTTTGACTCAAAGAGAGAAGCAATTCTCTAGCTATTCAATGGAAAAGATTATGGAAATGAGTAGTAAATCGCTGTGTGGATATTGTTTATAGTGTGTTAATTAATTGTGTTAAAAAATTGTCTGAAATTTTTGTTCTACTTTTTTAAAATTACGCTGGACTTATGTTAAAATTTCAAGTCAAACTTTCCTATCCACAAATAACTTTGTGGAGAATGTTCACAGATCAATCAATACGATTAAAGAAAGTTTTACTTTCGTATTAAATAGCATCTTTTAGAAAATGATAAAAGAAATTCAGGATTTGTTTTGCGATCAATAGAAAATACTTATTTTTTTGATTCAAATATCTAAAAAAATTTGCTTAATTCCTTAAATAATTAAAAAATATGTCTGTATTTTTCCTTTCAAATTTTCTGCGAAATGTATAAATTTAAATGTTTTTAATTCAATAAACAATCTCAACGAGAGATGAGTCAATATCTAAAATCGCCTCAGTACATTAGAAATCTTCTCCATCGATTTCAATATCAAGAGGGGCATTATTTGGTGTATGAGTGATTATCTTTATCTCTCTGCCCCTGTAATATTAGCATTCTTTATCATAAATATGTAATCCTTCTTTTTCTGCATTCTACAAGCAATTTAATGTCTTAGAGAATGAATCCGCATAGATAATTAATAAATCTAATAGTCCGTCATTCACCTGAATAAATCAATTCAAAAATATTAAATTCGTATGTCATTTTTGATTAAGAATTTTGAAAAATAAAGTTGAAAAATAAAAATTAACATCTCACATGAGCTATTGGGCATGCTCTAAATCCTCCACCTGTTTTGGGCACAAGGTTAATAGAGATAAATTTTATCTTTCCCTTGTCTAGGACTGTTTCTCCATCTATGATTATGGTCATAATATCAACCTTCGCTGACATAAGCTGCATGAAAGCTGCAACTTTATATTTTTCTCGAAAAAGATAACTCATCTTTTTCGCTTATCGATTCACTCTTCCTGCAAATCCGAGTCCAGTTTGGCAGCAAAAGTAATGAGTTTTCCATTACCCATGCTCATTTAGCATTCTGCATCTTCCCACATCAATACCTCTCACTTTCGGATTAAGTAAATACCTCTCTGAAAAAAAACAAATAAGAGTTTTGAGAGTGTAAAAGAAAAAATGGAGAGGTTAAGTCTTATATATAAGACGAAATCTCAAAAATATCACAGTAAAAATAATAATTTTAGATGTTTTTTTTTGAAATATTTTGATCCCGAACATAAACAAAAATAAATCTTTTAATTTCTATAACCCTCCCCTCTCTTTACCCGCATAAGTTACAAATTCTTCATGATGATATCCAATTGAAGAACACAGATCGTTTCCTGTACCACCTGGTATGACTGCTAGAGGATACGGTTTAATTGGTTTTTCGTTTAATCTCTTCTCAATAGCTTATCGTTTCGCTAAGGTATTTATAGTCATAAATATCGATCCATCTCCACCGCATACCATCAATAAGTCGGTACTATCAAAATCAAATGTTTCAATGAAATCCAAGAAGAACATCACTGAAGAACTTGTGAATGTGTCAAACGGTATTTTCCTCTCTGTCAACTACTTAATCATTTATTAACCTATTTTCTTTCCATGTCCACTTCCACTAGTTGGATTGATCAGCAGGACAATTCTTTTAAAAGGATGTGGGTGTATTTCATCAAGTTTATCTTGAAAACTTGGGAATTTCATGGCTCCAATTCTCTTAGGGCCACACCAACACCAACATGAGCAGCAAGGAGTGGACATTTCAGCTTCTGATTCGAGAAATGTTATCTTCCCGTGAGCATTTTCGTATTTTTAAATCGCTTTGATGTTTTCAGAAGGTATTGAGTGGTTAACTTTATTGGTAGGAGAGTTATTCGTAAAGTTGCTCTATTTTTTTATTTCTTCGTCATCTTTATTCCCTAGCTCGATAGTTTTATGGAGAGTTGCGTGCTCTTCGTTTTGCATTTACAAAGCAACCTCCTTAGTATTCTTCTTGCTCTCTGGAATTGTGATTTCGTTTGTCTGCATATCTAGAAAATCAAAAATTGTTTTTTTTTGAAATTATTACCTCTGAATTTCTTACCTAACCAAGTAGAATCAGAAAATTTAAAGTAAGGTATGAGAATAAACTCAAAAAAAAAGTTGACGTTTTTAGCTAATTTTAACAGAAATACATAAGTTTATTGTGGGGGGGAGGGTATTATTTTCAAAATATTGTGAAGCTCTTTTTGCTCGTCAATCAGCTATTTTTGTTACCTTCAATTAATGATATTACATGTGCATATTTCAGATTCATAGATATTTGGAATCTTTTTTGTTTCTTCATTTAATCTGCGAAAATTTGATAATTAATTGTAAATTATTTTTCATAGACACAAATTGATTATTAATAGATGACAACACCAGCTGAGGAAAACAGTAAGTTCTTTTGCCATTTTAGATTATGTTTGACATAATTTGATTCAGCCAACATCGAAGAGGAAGACGAAGATGATTGGAATCCACTTCCACCTAAAAAAGAGAATTCAATTCTGAATAAGCTCAAGGTTAAGTTTACAAGTAAATTACTTTATCATGATTTATGGCTTGACTATTAATATTTTTTTTAAAACAAAGATGAGGAGATACAGCGATAAGGGGATGAACATTATAAAGATGTAAAGTTTGATTAAGGAGATTTTAATGACGGTGACCTTAGCGATGGAGATGAAGATTATCACAAACAAGATGGAGAAGAATTTTTTGATGAAGAAGGAAATGAACCAGATAAAGATAACAAACTTTTTCACAACAACAGAGAAGCGATTAAGAAACTAAGAGAACAAATTGTTAGTGAAGATGTATTCTTTAACCCAATCGAAGATGAAGCTAATGCAAAATGGGTGAAAGATCATCTAAATCGTGGAAAAGATAGTGATGGTGGCAACGTTCTAAGTTGTCCTTGCTGCTTTATTCAACTTTGTTATGATTCACAGCGCCATTCATTTTATGAAGGTTAATATCGAGCTATGAATGTTGAAAATGTCAAAGTGAATTCAGGAAAGCTTATCGAACCAATAGTTGAAGAGGATGAAAAGGAAAAAGGGAAAAAATAAGGATTCAAGAAGAAGTAAAATAGCAAGGGTAGAAATCAGAAAAAATCAGCAACTTAGTAAAAATCTGGAAAATAAGAGGAAGATAATAAGTTCTAGATTGCAGCAGACGAAGATCTTAGCAAAGCTAGTTTGAAAGATTTAGAGAAGAAATTAGAAGACTAAAAAGATAAATTCTTGTTGTATTTTAGCGTCGAGTGTTCTAGTTGTGGAACTGAAGTTGCAGCGTATGAGCTCAATGAGAAAGTCTATCATTTCTTCAATGTTATCCCTAGTCTATGATTTATATAAAATTAAATTTTTGTGTAACATGCTTGCTGTTGTTGGTTTAATTATAAAATAATGTATTCGCTTGACTTACTAAGCTTATCCTTGAGTTTATCTAATTAATATCAATCTTTTTGGCTCATTCAATTTTTCAGAAAAAAGTCTCATAACAAAAAAATTATTAAAAAATCTTGAACCCAAATTATTTATTAAATTTGTAAAGAGATTTATAAAAAAGAACGAATTATTAAGACATATTTTAATGGAAATTTGGATAGATATTAACAAAACATAGACACTTTTGAATTAACAAATCAGTTGAGGGAAAAGAATGAAAAAATATTAGAACCACTTATCGAAAGTTAAGCTTTGTGCTTAACTATGTAGTAAATTATGAAATTAGCAAATCCATAAATATAATAAGCAAATCATCATATCAAATTTACAAAATAAATAAGAAATTTAGAGAGAGATTTGTGAAGAAAAAGAAAAATTAAAGTAAAAATATTCATCTAAATAGAATAATAAAAGAAGTCGTGTATAAATCAATAATGGAGAGAGACTACAGCCATATCAAATTTGAAGATCCTAAATTCAGAGATGAGTACTTGAACAAAGTCATGAATTCTGTTTAGGAAGAAAAATACAGAGGACCTGTGCCTGGATATGGTATGGCATATCCTGAAGAAAACTGGGTGGAAATGGTAGTTGTTTAGAAGTCAAAGAATATTAAGTTAAATACATACCGATATCCAGCCGAAGGGAAGAGAAAAGCTGTTTTTATACTTTTCCATGGATTGAATTCACATGTGAATCGGTCAGCACATATTGCACAAGCTGCAAGCAAAAGTGGTATTGAAACAGTTAGTTTCGATTTCAGGTAAATCTTTGAATTGATTTTTTTGAAAAGACATTTTTGTTCATTCTTTCAGAGGGTTTGGTAAGAGTGAAGGCATTCGTGGATGGGTTGAATCAGAAGACCAACATTTCTAGGATTCTGAAAAATTTGCGAAATTAGTTGAAGCAGCTTATCCTGGAGAAAAGATATTTATTGGCGGTCAAAGTTGGGGAGGCTAGACTGCTTATAAAATGTCTCTCAACTAGCCTGAAAGATTTGCAGGTGTTGTCCTATACGCTCCAGCGATAAAGGATAACAAGAAAAATTCGCCATTTTCTAAATCAATTGTTCGATTTGTTGGATGCCTCTTCCCTTCACTTCCTACAGTGTGTAATGAGCTTTTAAATCATCCAAATTTTCTTATTTTTGTTTGTTTTTTTTAATCAAGAGCAAAGACATGGATTTTCTAATAAGAATCCAGCAGTTTCAGAAGGATTCACAACTGATCCCTTGATTTATTAAGGCAAAATCATTCCAGGAACAATCAGAGTTGTGCTGAATTGCAGTGATTTTCTAGATAAAACCTTCAAACTCTACAAAGCTCCTTTTTTGGTTCTCCAAGCAGGTATCGACAAGTTAGTTGACCCTTTCCTTGGCTTCGACTTAATGAAGGAGTCGCCTTCAACTGATAAGGAGCATATTTTCTATGAGACAAGTTGGCACAATATGTGGGGTGAAGATGAGATTTTCGAAGCAATCAAAGAAAATATTAGATGGATTCTACAAAGATGTTGAAACACATTTTCATTCAATACATTTTCTTTGAGGTTAAGAGTGTTTTTTTCTTGTGAAATTGTTTATTAGCGGTAAATGTAGCTCTTTAAATACTTAATTCCTTTTTTATATTCAATTTAAAGCACGATAAGTTTCTATTTATCGTTTCTTTTCTTTGAAAGAATATTCTAAGATTAAAATATTGTACATTACTTAAAGGGTATGATGATTATTTCATAGGTACACTCTTTAGTTTGGATTTGAGATTGGAGAAAAAGAATAAATGGGTATTAATATCACCATTAACAAACATAACTAAATATTCTTATCATGCTTTCTTGAAATCTCCTTGCTGAACTGCTGCTTGTTTGTCTTTTCCATGGATGAGTTCATCAACAGTGACTCCAAAAAGACTGAATATAAAGCCAGAACGTTCTTCTCTCTTTTTTCTATCAAATGTTGGTAGATTTTTCACTTCCATATTGAGTCTAGCTGCATTTTCACCTTAATAACGAGATTCAAGTCTAGTTGTGTACTGAAATAATTGTAAAAAATGATGAAAAAAGAGTTAAAAATAGTTTAGAGAAATTGTTTTCTGCTCATTCTAGTAAAAAAAGAACGAAAAAAAAGATTATTTTTTGTATTTTTGTTACCTCTTCATAAACTTTTTCGCAATCTGTTTAGCATGTTTACTTGGATTCATCAGTCAAATTGGTGCATTTCTCTAAACACTAATTGAATTCTTAAAAGAAAGAAAAGAAACAACATAGCTAGAAATGGAAAAATCATTATCTTTTAGAAATATTTCTATGAATATTATTGATTGATACCTTCAGAGAGATCAAAATACACCTTCATTCTTTACTGCTTCTCGCTCGAGTAGACCTAAAATCATATTAGCTTGGTTGACTAAGTTAGATCGAAAGATAAAAGTAGATTTTGTACTGTGTAAATCTCTCTTCGTAAGAAAACGTCCTTGTGTAGCATCTTCTTTTTTTTGTTTTGCTTTTGTACTTGGATTGTAATTAATTGTATTGACCTCAAGCGATTGATTGAAAGAGCGTCAGAAATACTGAAAAAGAAAGAAAGAAAACAAATTAATATTTTTTGATTGTGGATAAATCACTCGTTATGTTAACAGGAATTACAAAGCAATACAACTAATCATATTAAAGTTCAAAAATATCAAAAAGAACTTCATAGAAAATATTGAATTGTCAAGAGGAAATAACAATTCATTTTAGAAGAAACAAACAATAATGATCGGTTAAAAAACAGTCATTTTGATTAAGGGTTGTTGGTCTAGTGGCATGATTCTCGTTTAGGGTACGAGAGGTCCCGGGTTCGATTCTCGGACGACCCCAATTTTTTTTTTCTTCCTAAAGATGAATATTGTTGGTTAACTAGAAGGTGTCTGCAAAGACAATTTGATAAATTAAATTTCCTTAGTACTTAAATTGTAAATGAAGGAAAAAAAAGTCTTTTTTGTCACCAAAATCAAGAACAATCTTGAATTTGCAAAAAACTATTGTTTTAAAAAATATTAAGAAAATGAAGATATGATATTTCGATGAAGGGTTGTTGGTCTAGTGGCATGATTCTCGTTTAGGGTACGAGAGGTCCCGGGTTCGATTCTCGGACGACCCCAATTTTTTTCATTTCCTCAAATTTTCCTTTGAAATTACTAAACTCAACCAAATTTTGGCTGTACTTATTTTTTCATATGATGAAGTTTCAACTAAAAAAGAAAAAAACATTCAAAAACTACAAAATATCATATCAAAATGATTTATTTTAGCTGAAATAAATGCTAATTTTCGAATTAATCTCTTGAAAGTTAAACTATTTTTATGTAAAGTAGTAATCTATTCAATTACTTTTAGATTTGAAATATCTTTAAGTAAATGGCACTAAGCAATAAAACTGAAATGACTCAGAAATAAAGAATATGTTTAAAAGGCAAAGAAGAAGTTTTCATTGTTTTTTCATTTAACTAAGTGAGCTCTTTTTTGCATAGATGCCTTGAAGCTGCTTTCAAGTTTTGAAGGCTTTAGACTTTAGATCTAGCTGAGGAGATCATTTGTGTTGATTTCATATTAACCTCTTGGAACAATGTCTTAATAGAGTGCTTCTCTGACAATTGCTAGATCTTTGTATTTATTCGGGGATGCTGCACCAACTAATTGGTCTCCTCTGAAGTAATAAGTGATATAATCATTCTTCTGCACATCTCCGTGGGTAATATGGTTTGTGCTTGCACTTGTAAAGCCTTTAGAAAAAAAAATAGAAAAATTTAATTTATGTTTTTTGAATAACGAAAATCTCACCAATAACATTGATTTGATTTCCTTGAAGTTTGATGGATTCAAAGGGAATCGTTCTCAAAGCTAATCTCTTTTCGATGAGGTTCAAAGCAGTGGAGTGAGCTTGCAGCAGTGAATCTCCAGGACTGGAATAAATTTTTCTGGTGCCAACAAAAGGAGCAAGGATTGAAGCAGTAGCACCAATAGTGTAGATGTTCTAACTGACTGTTCTCTAGTAGGAATCAGTGTAAAGTGCACCGTCGTCACATAAACGCATACTAGACTCGCAGGAATCAACGTTAGGGAATTCCTCTCTCATTAAAAACAACGAATCACAACTCAACTCTTGCCCATTTGAGAGGACTACCTTCTCTACTTTCTGATCTCCTGTTGCACCTATTTAGTTAAAAAAAATAATTGTATTTTTTTACAAAATCTAAAAAGAAAAACTATGATTCTCAATAATACCTGTAACAGGGATTTTAGTAAGAACTTTGATTCCATTTTTCTCCAGATTTGAGACGACTGTTTTGTGGACTTCTTCGCCAAGATTAAGTGATTTAAAAAGGCAATCATCTTCGGTGACTAAAGTGACATCAGCTTTTGTGTTCTTTTTGAGGTTATTTGCTAGTCTAATGCTGTTCAGACTGTCTCCAACAATCACAATCTTCTTGAAATTCGAAGCATCCTTTTTGAGCTACTTGAAATCTGCAATTGTGTTGGGTTAATAGATGCCTTGAAGACCAAGACCGAAAATTCCATGGAATCTTGGACGACTTCCTTACGCATAGACAAGATTCTAATAAGGCACTGGATCTTCCTTTCCTACTGCAGTCTTGACAATCTGCTCATCAATATTGATGTACTTAACTTTTTCCTTATTTTTTGCAATCTTTATCTGGAATTAGTCATAGAATGTCTTGTCTCTGACGGGAGGGTTATCAACATTAGAAAGATCTTCAAAAAGTAGATTGCGATCGTAAGGTCCTTCGATGTCTTCTCCAAACATAATTGTGATCAATCCTCTATACTTTGCTTGTCTAAGTGTTCTAGAAATTTGCAAACTCTCAAGGCCACTTCCTAGGATAATAAGATTAGTGAACTCTGGTACCCATCCTCTCATGTTAATAGTATCGAAGAATGGTTTGTCTGTTGAAACACGAACACTCACGACATTGTTGTTTATTAGCACAGTGTGCTTTCTCAACTACTCAAGATTAGGAGAATAGTCTGTCACACCTGTTAAATAGGATAAAATATTCGCTTAAGTACATCAGCTTTGAAGGTTTTGTTTGAGGATACTAATTATTAGATCTGAATTAAGATCATTTTTGAAATAATTCCCTTCCAGAAATGCAATTTACCTTCCTTGATAGAGAAGATGGCTCCATTTACGATATCGTAAATCCTATCACCGATGAGCAGCGAAGAATCCAACAAAGTCTTGTTGTCGACTGGAGAAACAGCATCGCATGCGTAAATCTAGCCTTGTACGTTTGCTAGCAGAATCTTTTGTCCTGCAACTTCGATGATTTTAAGCTTTCCCTCCTTGACATCTTAAGCTCTGCAAAGGACAAAAACTCCGTTGTTTTCAACATGAGGGACTATTTGTGCTTGGTCGTCATCTGAAGCAGAGGCCTGAGAAGAAACAGGCTACTCAGGTTGTTGAGCTAAAAACTTTTGAGGGATTTAGAACAAGAACAGGGGCAGTGCAGCAATTGCAATCCGTCTTGAATTGCGCTGGAACACTCCTACAAGTCCCTTTCCTAGTTGAAACGCTGATCTTGAGAACATTTTTTGAGATCAAACTAATATTTTTGTTATTTTATATTGTGAAAAATATCTTCTTGTTTTTTAATTATTTACAACTTAACTAAGAAGAAGACCTTTAATTACGACAACTCCTTTTGAGTGTTCTGCTGATTGATCTTTCCCTACTTTAAACGGCATTAGATTTAATTATTAGATACTCTTCTCCTTCATAAATTCTCTTCTGGATCCTTTTCAATACCTTAAACCTTGCGATTTACTCAATTTTTTAAACTTAAAAGAGACAATCCATTAAAATTTTTTGCAGACAAAAAAAAGAAAATATGAGATTTTTTAACTTTATTTCAGTCAACAAATTTTTTGCTAGCCTTTTTACGATTTATTTCTAAATAAATAGCTATTCTAATGCATGAACTTCTAAACATGCGACTAAAATATGAAATTCAATATCTTTCAGCATTCTAGATCACGAATTATTTCAGTCCAATTACTTTTTTTAATTAATTAATTATTTGCACTTTAAACTTCTTTTCTTTCTTAATTTAACACACTGAACAAGCTGTTGTTTTCTGGATATTTTAACAATAAAGAATAATCGATTTTTCAGTGAATGATCTAAAGAGTTTTCTCACAAACTCTTGAATTAAAAATGAACTTCAAAGCAAAAGAACTACAAAAATCTCAAATAAGATCAATATGTTTCTTGTATTCTTTCATAATATAACCAACTTTATTTTCAAAACTATTGTGTCAAAAAATAGATCTTTTTTATTGAGTTCTTGAGATTAATATGTATTTTTCAATTTAAAGATCTGTTATTTTTGAAAAATCAATATTATTCTCTTTAGATTAGCTATTCAATCAAATAATTTACTAAATTATTTTAGTAGTAAAACTCTTAAAAATAAACAAAATAATTCTAATTGCAGCTTTGAGAAGAAACCAAAGTAAAGAAAAATATTTAATGCCACACCTAAATACGCTTAAGATTTAATTACTCACAGAGAAACTAACTTACTCAAAATATTACTATTATTAAGTAATTTTGGGCATTCTATTGATTTTTGAAGATTGTTGTCTTCTTTAATAATGTAAATAAAAAGATTGGGGAAGAGAAAAATTCTATTCATATCTTCTTGATAAAATAAAATATACTAACTAGTTGATCTCTGGATATTTTATTTAAAAATAATACAAGCAATGTATCTTCGGATGAAGAATAGTGGATTTTTTATGTGAGAATATTGATTTTTCTTTAAGAATGATTGTATTTTATGTCTCACTTCAATTCTTTTATTCTTCTTTTACTTTATTTAGACAAGAAAATAATATTAAAAAATCTATTTTCACAATTTTTCTGCCTTCCAAAACTTAAAAGACTTATTAGAGAGCAAAGAATACTCATCTTGTTGAAAAAACGAAAGAGAGGTGAAAATGCTGTAAGATATTCTAAGTTTCTCAAATTTCTAATTTCGTGAGGATAGTCAAAGGGTTTTTAGAATAAAATAAGGAGAGTAGATCCAAAAAATAAAAATTACTCGAATTCCTAAGGAAAAGACTGAATACAACGAAATTTGGGGGCATAATGTAGTATTCTTTAGCAGATAAAGTTTCTCAGAGCCTCACAAATTAGTCAAGTATTAATTTTTAGTATATTTAAGTTCACAGACTCAGACTAAAAGGAAAACAACCTCTCTTTTGCTGTATTTACAGTTGATTATTTTTAACTAAAATCGATAAATCTTTCACTAAAATGAAGTGGCAGACAGCAGGAATGATTGGGTATATGGTTTTGATGACCATCTATTGTTTAGTCATTCTAATTCTCAGGTATCTTAATCATAAATTTGAGTAGATCCATTTTTGAAAACTACATCCAATTTTTTTTGTCAGCTCCATTGCATACAGTAAGTTCAGCGATTCCACTTAGACTTACCTGAACATGGCAGCTAACTATAAAGAAACATACCTAGTGGATATTACAGTAGGTTAGACAGAATGTGCTAGTGGTTACTCGTCGCTAAATTCGTGGGTTTGGGGAGGCACTCAAGAAGGCTGTGATTGTGCTTCCTCAACTTACCTGGCAGCCGACAAGAAAATGAATTTAAAATCGTGTAATTCAACGCAAACATAGATGGGTTGCACATAAATGAACGAAATTAATGGCATGACTTTCAATTATTTCGGTAAGTTAGTTTAAGAACATTTTCAAAAGAAAACTGTGAGTCGATCTGTTAATTTAAGTATCAAATGAGGTTTTTTACTGTTACTAATTGTTGAAATTTCATAATTCTTTGCGTTACTTCTTTTTGTAGGACCAACTGTAGCATAGAAAGCAAATGTCTGCGTGAAAAGAGCTGAGGATTCTTAAGCATTCTACAAAATCGCTGCTTATTAATTAGGAACATGTAGCGCAGTTTAAAAACTATGTGGAAATCCCTCCTTGCCTGAGACAGTAATATGTGTAGATTTAAATTCACCATGTCCTATTTATCAAATTGTGCTATCTGCATCGGCAGACACAGCATATGCAGCTTCAGAATGGTCATTCTTAAATACTGCAAGTGGCGCTTTTGTGTACTACAACTAGAAGGGTACTACAGCTACTACACTTCCTACCAGTGAGGTTAGATTCACTCAAGGCAGCGGTGTATGCTTCTTAGATAACAATTAAAGTAATTTGCTTATTTTTTACTTCAAATTTTGCTAAAAATTAGTGTTTTTTAAACCTCAGTAACATTAAATTAATTCACTTGTTTTGTTTTACCATTATTAAAAAAGAAAATCTGCCCAGTGGGACATCTGACTACATTTTAAATAAAAATTAACGTGTTGTTTGCGACTAAACGGATACATCTTTCATCGAAACATCCATCTCTATATTGGAAAGCGCCTATTATCAAATCAATCTTTCTGCATATGATGTTACTCAGTTATCTTCTCAATCAGGAAATCCTGCAGGAACATCCAGCTATCCCTTCAAATCATACAGAAGACCTTACATAAATTGGAAAATAACTGAACGATATAAGGTATGAAAATGGGGGGATTCCTCTTATTTTTCAAAGAAATAATTGTTATTTTTTGAATTTAAAGCTGAAAGACTTCGTTGAATGCGCTGGCAGCGTAAAGAATATCAAAACAGCACAACTTGCCTGCGTTATCATCAACGTTATCGTCACCGTTATGGTCATTGCGTTGCAAGTCTTCTAAGTCTATAATCTTTGTGGAAAAGATGTCCCTTGCATTAAAGGTTCAGGTGAAAAAGAGTAGCTTCGCATCATCAAGATAAAGAAAATCCTCACATACGGCTCAAAATTACTTCAAGTTCCTGTAAAATGTTTATTAATTTGTAATTGATGTCTTCGATTTTTAAAATTCTACTTTTTGCTGTGGAAACAATTAGTTCTTACTCTGGGCATTTATTCTCTCATCATAGAAAAAGAGTACTTTAAGATCTGCAGCTGACGGTGCTCCATCAGATTTGATTTATAATATTGAGATGGACGTATTCGCCACAAACATCGAAGATAATGTCTACTCAAAGAATCTCGGGTGCTTGATTATGTATATTATCACTATTGTGGTGGATGCTGCCATGGTAATGTACACTTACTGTGCTAAAAGATGCAAAAAAGACAGCAACAACTCCAAAAAACCTAAAAATAACTAGTCTAACCTTGATTCCTCTCGACAGCAGATTTATAATACTCCAAAAAAATAACAATCTGGAAGTCAATTAATATCTCCACTTAATCCACAACAGTCATATCCATTTCAAGGAGTCTAACTTTAACCTGTCTTCTAAGGATAGCTGCAACCAGTTTAACTGATAATGCCTCAATATTAACCTTAACAAGTAGTCAACGTTGTTGTAAACGCGAAGTGATATTCTTCTTAGCAAAAGATGTATTGATGGGTGTTTGATAACAAAAGTCATATTTTTGGAATCATTTTTTATTAATTGTTACATTTTCTGAATGTTTTCAGCACTATCTCAAAGAACTTGAGAAATCTACCAAATAATTTGTGTTTATCATTATTTTTACCCATCCAAAATCATAACACGAAGATATTCTAAATTCAGAACAACAACCTCGCGGGTTGAAAAAATATGTTTTTTAACGTTTGCTGGATTTTATTGATTATTTAAGTTAAAATAATAATTCTTAAAAATGTCTTCACCTATTTTATTCTGGACATGATGACATGTGTCGAATCAATTTTTGTGCTTTCTCAATTGTTTTTGAAATTATCTTTCCAGTTTTAGTTTTTGAGAAACATGAAAGACGATATTCCCTTTCTAATAATATCTCACCTCTAAGTAAATGAATTAAAAGAAAATAAAATGTTCCAATGTTATCTAATTAGTCCAACCTATTTTTTAGTAATTAAATAATACCATTAATTTTATCTTTAAATTAACTTCATTTTCTTTCTTTTTTGGATTAATGTCTCAGAATAAATAATACTTATGTTCTTGTTGGCCCTTTAACTAAATGATGTGAAATAATAAAATCAAGAAATTCAAGAGAAAAAAATGATCAATTGAAATTTATCCTTTACTTCACATAATAATAACAGTAGTTTTCTAAATATTAAATCTACAATATTTCAAGTAAATAATAAAAAGAAATATTAGTATTTCCATTTTGAAATAAGTTGTCATCATTTGAAAAATAAAGAAAAGTAAATTATTTATTGTTTAGCAAAAAAAGCAACAACAACAACAACGCATTTGATATCAGTTTTACAGATTGGAAAACATATTTTTATTCTTTTTCTTTTATGTTTTCTCATTTATGGGATCGTCATAAGAATAAGAAAAAATGTTCAATAAATAACTTCGAAAATAAGACAAGAGGATATTTTCGAATAACCTAAGAAACAATCTTTTCGAATAATTTGAAATACAAAGAAGGAGAGTCATAAAGCTTAATAGATAACATGAAAAACAATTATAAAAAGCTAAGCATTTCTAAGTTTTAGAAATTCTTGTAAACTCTGCTGTTAGAATCCATTATTAATAAAAAATCATAATTTTTTTGTTCATACTTCCTGTATCTTGGAGTGGCTATTAGATCTAATAATAATTCAATTATTTTTAGCATCAAAACTCTTAAAAATGCATTGAATAATTAATCATTCAAAAAAAGAGCCTAATATCTTATCATTTTAGGATCTCGAATTCTAATTACGAGAATTTTGAGAAACTAAAGCTAAAAAAAGATATTTAATGTTAAATAAAATACACTTAAGACTTAATTACATCTAGAGAATTGTACTTACTGAAATTATTGCTATTTTTTTAAACAATACCTCGTATTCAAAATTTTTAGAGATGGTGATTCATGAAAAAAGGGAAAGAGACAAATTTAATTGTATCTCTGTCTGAAGGGTTACATATGGATTGTTTGCTGTTCTTTGAGAAGACTTGATTCGATGCTATTATTCTTCGATCCTCTCTCTAGACAAAAGAATAATGAAATCTATCGATTTTAATAATGAATTCCCATCGTAATAAACTTAAAAGGCATATTAGAGAGTAAAAAATCCACATGCTGATGAATTAAAATAAAAGAAAGATGTCTTATTTTTGTCTGGGATTGAGAGATATCTTGAATTATGAAAAAGTTTATTATTGAAAGCATTATTCTAATCAATTTACCTAGATTTCTTTGTTGAATATATAAAATAAATGATATTTTTGTAGTTAGACAAGGCTACACTATTGTGGTATTTTATTCTTTTTTCTTTATCTCAAATGCTTGAGAATGACTCAGATTACACAGTGAAAGAGTGAAAAACATAGGCCAAAGATATATTTAGATGTGATAGAAGGAGCTGATTTTTAATTTCGTGAGGCTAAGCCAAAAATCAAGAGAATAGATTCTAATAAAAGACAAAATTATCCATTCGAATTTAATTGAGTTTTTTATTCCCAAGCGAATTCCTATGGAAACGACTGAATCTATCGAAATTGGAGAACAGAAAGGAGTAATCGTTGGCAGATTAAAGTTTCTTTGTAGCTCAAAAAGATAATCCAATTATGAATATTTAACATATTTTATTTCTACAGACTTAAAAAAGAAAAACTCTCTTTTTTTATCATCTTTGCTGTTGAATATTTCTGACTGAAATCAATAAAACTTTCACGAAAAAAATGAAGTGGCAGACAGTAGGCTTGATTGCCTATATGATATTGATGACAGTCTATTGTGTCGTTACTCTTGTCCTTAGGTATCTTAACATTTGATTTTCAATTTATCCTTTTAATTTAATCTAACTCTGAAGACTAAAATTCAATTTTTGTTAGTATTATCGCATACAGCAAGTTCAGCGATTCCACTTAGACTTACCTGAACATGGCAGCTAACTACAGAGAAACTTTTATTGTCGATATTGCAGTGGGTACAACCCCATGTGCTAGTGGTTACTCTTCTCTTACATCATGGGATTGGGGAGGCACTCAAGCTGGCTGTGATTGTGGTTCCTCGACTTACGTGGCAGCTGACAAGAAAATGTATCTACAATCGTGTAATTCAACATAAACCTCTAAGGGCTGCTCACAAATGAACGCGATTTCTGGCATGACTCTCAATTATTTCGGTAAGTTTTACAACATTTAGAGCATTTTCAAATGAATTATTTGAGAGGGGAGGAAATTTTAATTTCAGTATCAAACTCGTTCTACTATTATTCTTTAAAATAAGTGCTGAAAATCTTCTGTTACTCCCTTTTGTAGGACCAAATTTAGCATAGAAAGCAAACATCTGTGTGAAGAGAGCTGATGCTTCCTAAGCATTCTACAAGATAGCAGCTTCTTAAGTAGGATAATGCAGTGCAACCTAAAAATAATGTGGAAATCCCTCCCTGCCTAATACGATTATTTGTGTAGGATCAACTTCACCATGTCCTGTTTATCAAATTGTGCTATCTGCATTGGCAAATGCAGCATATGCAGCTCCAGAATGGTCATTCTTAAATACTGCAAGTGGTGCTTTTGTGTACTACAACTAAAAAGGCACAACAGCTACTACACTTCCAACCAGTGAGATTAGATTCACTCAAGGCAGCGGTGTCTGCTTCTTAGACAACAATGCAAGTAAATTCTTAATTTTTTATTATTGAAGCTTATTCATCAAACCTCAGTAATGAAAATTAATTCCCTTGTTTTGATTTACCATTTCCAAAAAGAAAACCTACCCAGTGGAACATCTGACTACATTTTAAATAATAAAAAGCGCACAGTCTGTACGTCAACAGATACTTCTTTCATAGATACATCCATCTCTGTGCTGGAAAGCACCTATTATCAAATTAATCTTTCTACATCTGATTTCGCTAATTTATTGGCTTAATCGGGAAATCCTGCAGGGACGTCTAGCTATCCCTTCAAAGCATACCGAAGACCGTTTATAAATTGGAAAGTCTCTGAACGATCTAAGGTATAAAAAATAGAGGGGGAGAATATCTTCATTTTTCAGTGAAAAATCTTTATTTTTTGAATTTAAAGTTAAAAGATTTCGTTAATTGCGCTGACAGCGTAAAGGATATAAAAACAGCACAGCTTGCTTGCGTTATCATCAACGTTATCGTCTGCCTTATGGTCATTGCTTTGCAAGTTTCCCAAGTCTATAATCTTTGTGGAAAGGATGTGCCTTGCATTAGCGGATCAGGTGAAAAAGAGTAGATTCGGATCATCCGCATAAAGAAAATCCTTACCTATGGCTCAAAACTTATTCAAATTCCTGTAACACATGCTTTTACTTATTTTTTGTTGAGAATATTTTTTTTCTAATAATTTTTTATTATTTGATCGTTGCGGTTGCAATAAATTAGTTCTTGCTCTGGGCATTTATTCTCTCGGCTTTGAAAAAGGATATTTTGAGAGGTGCAGCCGACGCTGCTCCATCAGATTTGATTTACAATGTATAGATGGATGCATTCGCCACAAACATCGAAGATAATGTCTACACAAAGAATCTCGGATGCATGATTATGTTTGGAATCACCCTCCTGGTAGATATTGTGGTTATAATTTACTCCTGCTGTGCTAAAAAAGTCGAAAAAGACAGTGATGACGACTCCAAAAAACATAAGAACAACTAGTCATATCTTGATGCCTCTTAGCAGCCAATTTAGATGACACCTAACTAACAATATCCTGGAAATTAATAAATCTCTCCACTTAATGCACAATAAGCGTCTCCGTTCCAAGGAATCTAACTTCAACAAACTCCATTTTTAAACCAATAGCCTCCTAATGTACCATTGTAATCACAATAACTTTATCCCCCTTAGCAGCCACCGTTCCAATAATAGTTTATTCAACCTCCTTTCTAAGGATAGCTGCAGCCAGCTCCATTAACTTAACTCGTAGTTAACCAAGGATTGCCTTAATATTAAGTTTAGCCTGTTGTCAACGTAGCTTTATAAGGGAATGTCATGCCTCCAATGCAGTATTCCTCTTAGCAAAAGATGTATTGAAGAGACATCTGATAAAAAAACATTTTTTTGTTCTTTTTTTATTAATTGTTTCATTTCCTGAATGTTTTTCAGTACCCTTAGCAAACTTGAGAAACTTTTTAAAGTTGTGTAATCTTTAGTTTTACCCCATCATAAAAATAAAGATATTTCAAGAACAAACTGATAAAGGGAAATTATTAATAGATTGAATTTTCAGCAAATAAAAATTTATCAGAAATCACAAAAACATAAGGAGCTTATTTTGGAAAGATAAGTTGAGAAATTGCTTCTTTTAGCATTGAAACATCTAAATAAGAGCATCAACTAAGTATTTAGCACAATCATAAAATTAATATAATTTTCTTTTTCAAAAAGAAAAGAAAAATCAATTCCTAGGTTAGTTAAAAAAATAGTAAGGTATTAAAAAGATACTGAAAGCAATATTTGTCCCTTCGTTTTATCCATCATTAATCTATTATCTTACTAATTGTCATATTATCGTACTTTTTTTGTTATTTATATTTGGGCAAAGAATAATCCATACAAAGGAAATCAGCTTATTCAAAAGAATTGTTTTAGATATTTAATAAATGACTCATATGAATAAGGGGTTGCTATGTGTATTTGGCTGCACAGAAAAAGATTGGGGATAAAATGATAGGAGAATCAAGCA